>Ga0208977_1000207_pt1 | contig 62511 bp, 58 predicted proteins | sample RifOxyA2_FD_184030 | JGI IMG/M metagenome (GOLD analysis project Ga0208977, IMG submission 184030) | Groundwater microbial communities from Rifle, Colorado - Rifle Oxygen_injection A2 (SPAdes) | ecosystem: Environmental > Aquatic > Deep subsurface > Groundwater | place: Rifle, Colorado, United...
TTGTGGATGACCAAGAAATGTTATAGAAAAAAAGAAGTTAAAAGTGGGTTTTAGGGGTAATTGGGTTTAATGTTTGCCCCATAGATTGTAGAAGTTATCCACAATTTCCCCATAGATTGGGAGACCCGATGCCCCGGTTTAACCGGAGCATGACAACAAAATTGAAATTATTAATTATCGTACTGTTTTTTCAGCGCAACCACTTAACCACTAATAACTTAATCACTGTATTTGAAAACCTATGACTTTTCAGGAAATTATTCTTACATTGGAACGGTACTGGTCAAAAAAAGGCTGTGTAGTTTATCAGCCGTATGACCTGGAAAAAGGCGCAGGCACATTTAACCCTGCTACTTTTCTGCGGTCACTGGGGCCGAAGCCCTGGAACGCTTGCTACGTAGAGCCCTCCCGCAGGCCCGCTGACGGCAGATACGGCGAAAACCCGAACCGTTTACAGCATTATTACCAGTATCAGGTAATTATGAAACCCGCACCGGCAAACATTCAGCAATTATATTTATCATCGCTTACCGCTATCGGCTTAAAACTAAAAGAACATGATGTCCGCTTTGTAGAAGATGACTGGGAATCCCCCACCTTAGGCGCCTGGGGACTGGGCTGGGAAGTATGGCTTGACGGCATGGAAGTAACACAGTTTACTTACTTTCAGCAGATTGGCGGCTTTGAGTTAAACCCCATTTCAGTAGAGCTTACTTACGGGCTTGAACGCCTGTCCATGTACTCGCAGAAAAAAGATAATGTTTATGACATTTTATGGAATAATAACACCACTTACGGTGAAATACACCTGCAGGATGAAAAACAGTTTTCCCGCTACAACTTTGAAGAAGCAAATGTAGAAATGCTGCGCAGGCATTTTGATGACTGGGAAAAAGAAGCCTTAAACCTGCTGGGCAAAAAGCTGGTACTGCCTGCTTATGATTGCGTAATGAAATGCTCGCACTCGTTTAACATACTGGACGCCCGGGGCGCAATTTCCGTAACGGAACGCATTTCCTACATAGCGCGGGTGCGCAATTTGTCACACAAAGTAGCGCAGCAATATATTGAATTGCAAACAAACCTATTATGAAAAACGTACTTTTAGAAATTTACTTTGAAGAATTACCCGCAGCTTTTCTTCCGCCTGCCGTAGAAAACCTTAAAACCCTGACTAAAAAATATTTTTTAGAAAATAAAATAGAGCATAAGGCTTTTCAGGTCTATGCCACACCCCGGCGTTTGGCTATTATCATTGAAAGCGTAGAAGAAAAAACAAAAGAAGAAACCGTAGAAGTAATGGGCCCGCCGCTGCGCATTGCCAAAGATGAACACGGCAACTATACAAAAGCAGGCATCGGCTTTGCCCAAACCCAGAATGTAGCGCCTGAAAAACTAAAAATAAAAACCACCCCAAAAGGCGACTTTCTTTGCATAGATAAACATACCGGAGGCGTTGCCACAGAAAAACTGCTTCCGGAAATCTTTGCAACTATTATCGGCAAACTTTATTTTCCCAAAACCATGGTTTGGGACGAATCCAAATTCCGTTTTCCCAGGCCTATCCGCAACATTTTAGCCCTTTACGGCAATAAACCCCTGAAACTTAAAATAGCCTGCGTAAAATCAACCAACTATACTTACGGGTTATACATAAAAACACCAAAAAAACTAAAAGTCAGCGCACCGGAAAAATATCTTTCCCTATTGCGTGACAACTATGTTATTGCCTCACAGGAAGCCCGCAAGGCAGATATCGCAAAAAAAGTAGAAAAAGCGGCAGAAAAATACGGCAAAGCGCTTTTAAATGACAAACTCCTTGATGAAATAAATTTTCTTGTTGAGCATCCTTCCGCCATAGCCTGTGATTTTGACGCTAACTTCCTAAAGATTCCTGAAGTAGTAATAATAAACTGCCTGGAAAAGAAACAGAAATTTTTCCCCGTTGAAGGTAAAAACGGAAAACTGACCAACTGTTTTATAGGTATCAGAAACGGCGCATCGGAATATCAGGCTATTATAAAGGAAGGCTACGAAAAAGTGGCAGCAGCGCGCTTAAAAGACGCAGAATTTTTCTTTGAACAGGATAAAAAAGAAAAACTGGAAAACAAAATAGAAAAACTTAAAGGCATAGTCTTTCAGCAAAAACTGGGCACCGTGTATGATAAAGTTGAAAGAGTTAAAAAAATAGCAGGGTTCATCTGCGGTGAATTAAAACTTAATCAAAATGAAATAAGCAGTATTAACCGTACTGCAGATCTTTGCAAGGCAGATCTTGTAACCAATATGATTTTTGAATACCCGGAACTCCAGGGTGTAATGGGAAGTATTTATGCATTAAATGACGGTGAATCAAAAGAAGTGGCAGACGGCATTGAACAGCATTACTGGCCGTTAACCGCGCAGGGGCAATTGCCTGTAGCAAAAACCGGCATCGTAACAGCACTGGCAGACAAAACCGATACCATTACAGGAAACTTTGTAATCGGGCTTATCCCCACCGGTTCATCAGACCCCTACGGTTTAAGAAGAAACGCTATCGGTATACTGCGCATACTGCTTGAAAATAATATAAACATACCGTTAAGCAGTTTGGCGGATACTTCAATGGGTGCTTATGCCCATTTAGCATCTGCCGCGCCGGACACAAAAAATAAAATCCTTGAATTTTTCAAACAGCGCCTTGAAATAATATTTGAAGAAAAGGGCTATAAAATAGATGAAATACGCGCTGTCCTTTCCAAAAACTGGGCAGACAGCACGCTGACAGACATCACCCGCAAACTAACAGCGCTAAAAGAAATCCGCAAACTGCCTGACTTTGAACCTCTGGCGGCAGGCTTTAAACGCGCAGGAAACATACTTAAACAGGCCCAGCAGAAAAATATTATTATACCCGCGCAATTATCAGCAGAAAAACTGGCGGAACCGGAAGAAAAAGAATTGTTTGAAAAACTGCAGGCAGTTATACAGGAAGTAAAACCTTACAGCGAAAAGAAAGCTTATGCGGAAGTTCTGAAAATTCTGGTAACTCTGCGTGAACCTATATACAAATTTTTTGATAAAGTTATGGTAATGGCGCCGGATACAACCCTGCGGGATAACCGCCTGGCACTTTTAAAACAAACCGTAGATTTATTCCTTGATGTAGCTGACCTCTCCCAACTGCAATAACAATTTTATGCCTTTCTATTGTAGCCGCAGGCTTTAGCCTGCGTTTTTATTGCTTTTTCTTGTAGCCGCAGGCTTACTGATTTTTCGTTTTACCAAAGGATATCAGTACATTACCCATAGTTAGCCTGCGTTTTTTTTGCTCGCAACCTAAAGGTTGCGCCTACCGGGTATTTTTTGTTTCTATTGTAGCCTGCGCTTTTTTTGTTCGCAACCTAAAGGTTGCGCCTACCGGGTATTTTTTGTTTCTATTGTAGCCGCAGGCTTTAGCCTGCGCTTTATTTGTTCGCAACCTAAAGGTTGCGCCTACCGAATTTTTTATTGTTTTTCTTTGTAGCCGCAGGTTTACTGATTTTTCGTTTTACCATAGGATATCAGTACATTACCCATAGTTAGCCTGCGCTTTTTTTGTCCGCAACCTGAAGGTTGCGCCTACCTTGTGCTTTTATTGCTTCTTTTAAAAATTTACAAAACCACCCTTTGTGTCATACTCCAACTTTAGCGGGTAAGCATCCCGATAACTTCTTGTAAAAGGCAACATCGGGAGATTGGAGTATCCATTAGATTACTGAAATTCATATATAAACACCTCTAATTCAAGGAGTGTAACTCCATGAATTATGCAAAATATGAGGAGTCTCGCTCCTTGAATTTGTAGTATAAACTGTTGACCCCCACGGGCGAAGCCCGTGGCACAAACACCTACCCCGTGCAGTTTTCAAAAAACACAATTTGAAAACTATCGCAGGGATAAACGTCACACACGCATTCATCTCCGCCTCAGGCGAAGAATTCTGCTGCCGTTTAAAACTTCACACCTATTGAAAAATAATGGTTGCCCGGAGACTGGCTGAAACTTAGATTATTCACATAGCCATAATCCAGCTGTAAAACTGCGTTTTTCAGCGGTACTTTATAACTGGCACCCATAGCCATTATTTTATATTCGTTGTCCCCTACGCTGTAGCCCGCCCTTACACCCAGCCTGTTGCCCGGTACCCAGCCTTCTGCCCCGAAACAAAAAATGTTATTGAGCCCTTTGTTATACGCCGCCAAATCACAGGTAAGTGTAACGTACTGATTATACTTATGCGCCGCGCCAAACCTGTACTCTGCAGGCACTACGTCATTTTTTACCAGTTTAATATTAGGTTCATTTAAGTTTTTACCCGTTACGGCACAGGTAAACCGCTGATTAATTTTATAGGTCATTCCCAGGTCCAGCCCGTACCCTGCCGCGCCGGTACCGTTTGCAAAAGTAGGGTCCAAATGCGTGTACCCCGTTTCACTGTACTTTTTAGCCATATTTTTTATGTTTATGCCTATAGCTATCTTTTCATAAAACGGCAGTATGTTTGCATAAGTCAAACAAAACACATTTTCTTTATAAAAACCTGCTGACATTTCTATAATACTTATGCCTGCACTGCCATATTTCTTTAACGGATATGCGGCAGAAATATAGCTTAAACCTAAATCATCTATTAAGTCAGGGTAAAATACGCTGTACATATTGGTAATTTCAAATTTTTGTATTTTTGCCAGCCCCGCAGGGTTCCAGGCAGGCGCATTTGCATCATCGCCAATACAGGAATAAGCGCCCGCCATGCCTAACGGCCTGGCGCCCACTTCCAGATACTGAAATGCAGAAAAACAAACAGAATTAAATGTAAAAAACACAAAAGTAAAAACAAATATTCTGAATTGTTTCATCCTTCCCCCGCTTTTTTGGTTTTTTATTGTATATTTTACATGTAGGGCGGGCTCTCCTGATCACGCCGCAACTTTTTTGGTTTTTCTATTGTATATTTTACATGTAGGGCGGGATCCCCTGATCACGCCGCAACTTTTATATTTCGGATTGTTCGGTCTGATAGATTATCCTGTAATCTGACATCAGACACTCTATCGGATTGTTCGGAGAACAATCCCTACATTTCCTTTTATCATCTGTTGCAGGCCCCCCCCCCTCACAACTTACGCCTACTTTGCAAGAATAATAGTATCTTTTACTATATTACTGCCTACCTTCATCTGGAAAATATATACCCCGCCCTGCATCATCTTTCCGTTATTATCCCTGCCGTCCCAGTAGGGCGTACTGCCGGTATTTGCATCAATATTCCTTACCAGCGCGCCTTTTAAATCAAACACCTTTATCTCCACTGCTGAATTTTCCGGATTATCAAAATAAAAATACGCCCTGTCATACAAGCCATCGGGATTGGGCGTAAACGGCCTGGGGCTTACCCGCTGATAATTAAACCCACTCGGCTTTATAGAAGCTTTTAAAGCATACTTGCTGAAATGTGTTACACTGGCGCTTACGGTTTGGTTTAACGTATCTACCGCTCCACCCATTTTCTGCCAGTTTACGCCATCCCAGTAAAAAAGCGCTAACTTATCATTAACTTCTGTACCATTTATATCTGTATTGGCTACCTTACTATTTGCATCAAGCTCATAATACAGCACCAGTTTTACCGCGCCGTTTAAATCTGTTATTTTCTGGCGGGTAGTTTCTTCTTCACCGGTTATTTCAAACTCCTGCCCCTGCCCGGTATTTACACCCGTAACTTTGCTTATAGCTATTACTGCATTACCGGTTAATATATTCGGCGCTATTTCTATTTTACTTCTGCTGTCATCAGAAACCACTATACCGCCGTTGGCAGACAATACCAGCGTAAGCGTGTTTACATTTACAGTAACAGCACTTAACCCGTTACTAACTGCCCTTACTTCACAAATTCCGGATAAAAGCGGTGTTACATTTACAGTTACTTTGCCGGTTGCATCTGTTATGCCTGTACTGGCAGACAAACTGCCGCTACCGCTTACTACAGAAAATGACACTACTGCATTTTTTAGCGGGCTTCCATAATAGTCTTTTATTTCTGCGGTAATCTGCGCGGCCTCACCAGTAAGCACAGAAGACGGGTTTGCGCTTAAACTTATAGCCAGGGCATACGTTGGCACAAAATCTATTGCACTGCTTAGCCCTGCCTTATAATTACTGTCAATTGCTTTTATTTTTATTGCTTCACCGCGGTTATAGGTTTGGGTGTTTATAGTTGCCGCACCATTTGTCAGGGTGGCATTGGTTATACCCAGTACACCGCTTCCTGCTACAGCTTCATTAGAAGCTAAAACCGTTTGTAAGCTTACATTACCGGAATAACCGGTCAGTGTATCACCTGCATCATTTTTAGCAGTGACCGTCATACTGAAATTTGACCCGGAAGAAATGGTGTAGGTGGGGGTGACTACTTCGTAATGATCTGGTAAAGAATACAGTACTCCTTCTTCTATGGCAGAAGTAACCGATGGATTAAAGCCACCTATTGCATATAATTTATTGTTTACTACTCCGACACTTAGAGCCGCTCTTTGAACATCAATTAAAGTAGTGAAAATACATGTGTTTTCAATTGGGTCATATTCTTCAACTTTATCATAATATATCATTGATAAATTGTCTCCGCCAATTATATATATTTTATTATTTAACACACCTGCGGAAGAATATCTTCTTGAAAGCAATACGTTTGTTTTTACTGTCCATGTATCTATCATAGGATCATATTCCTCTATTATAGACGAACTTTTCGATGACAATTGATTATAAATTTCCCCGCTAATTACATATATTTTATTATTAACCACACCAGAAGAAGCACCATATCTTGCAGTAGGCATACTGGTTTTTGTAGTCCATGTGTTCATTTCCGGGTTATATTCTTCAACTGTAGAAAAAAACACGCTACTTGAAGAATACCCGCCACCAATTACATAGATTTTATTATTAACTACTCCCGCGACAGCAAAAGATCTTGCTGTAGGCATACTGGTTCTTGTAGTCCAACTATCTTGTACTGGATCATATTCTTCTACTACAGATAGCTCGGTTGGAGTACCATTATATACATAGCCACCTATTGCATATATTTTATTGCTTACAACACCTACACAAAACCCTTTCCTGGCAGTAGGCATACTGGCTTTTGTGGTCCAAGTATTTTGAAAAGGATCGTATTCTTCAACAGTAGAATAAAATGTTCCACTTCTATCAGTACCTCCAATTACATATATCTTATTATCAACAACACCAACCCCAGCACCTTCTCTTGCGGTAGGCATATTTGCTTTTTGTGTCCATATCAAATCTGAACAATGTATCTGCGTTAAAGAAAAAAGTAAAATAATATTTAGTAGGATTGTCTTCATGAGATCCCCCTGAGTTTTTGGATTTACAACTAACACATACCCTAAACTCTGTCCTCAATATATTGGACGTTTAAATACCAGGTATTTTCATTTTATTACTTTTTGTATTGGTTGGCAAACATGTAGGAGGGGTTTATTTAGAACACTACTTTTTTCTCATGGCCTACTTTTATGGCAGGGTCTATATGTATTTTAAAGCCGTTTTCCTTTGCGCGTAAGCAAAAAGCCACATCTTCCATAGTAAAATCTACCATATCACCTATTTTCTTTTCTATGGGTTTAAACCACGGATAGGTCATACTTTCAAACACGCCCTTTTTTATCAGCATAAACCCAAAACCGGTATATGCCACCTCAAGCAGGTTGTTTTGTGCTTGTCCTTCGTAGCCCGATGTTTCAGGGCGAAGGAGGGTTGCTATATCCTCTGGCGTTAAAAACTTAAAGCTTTTATTTTGCTTAAAATATTCTTCATCCCAATCCTTTACAGTAGCAAACTGACAATTATTTTCCATTAGATACAGGCCTGATACAATGTCTTTATCGTCGTTTATCAGCTTTTGAAACTGCTGTGGGTTAAACAGTATATCTGAATCTATCCACATAAGGTGGGTATAATCTATTTTACCATCAAATGGTTTTTGGTTTTCACCCCTGCTTAAGTCTGCACCCAGGCACATATTACGCACATAATATATGTTGCAGGACTCTTTACGTGAAACCGTAAAATCTATGCCGTTTTGCATACAATACAAAAGCAGGGTTCCCCAGCAATCCAGAAACCTGCCACTAAAACTGCTACCTGTTAAGCAAAATACAATCCTCATATTTTTCTTTTAAGTATTTTTAAATGCCTTTAGTTTTTTGTTTCTAATTTATTTAATCTTTCTTCAAGCTGGAAAATATATAGATATGCCTCTTCTAATTTTTCCAAAATTAACCTATTTTGCTCAAACAGTTTTACACCCTCTTTTTTTACTGTTGCCGTATTAGGCATATTAGGCAAGCACTTATTTTCAATTATATAGTTCTTAAGTGCATTTAATGAAAATAGTTCATAATTATTTTCAAAAACGTAATCCGGGTTATTATAAGCTGTCCCGTTTTTACGTATATCACCCGAAGTATTAATATCTCCTGCTACATCTAATTTATACCCTGGGGTTGTTGTTCCAATTCCTACGTTTCCGGAAGAAAGGATTGATAATCTAATTCCACCGCTAACACAAACATTCATTTTTTCGTTATTATTATCATAGTCAATAGAACCATTCACTGCTGCCGATGTATTATGTTTAAATTTAAGTTGGCACCAATTACTATCACCTGCCCTAATCGTAATTGAATTATCACCATCTTTTGCAACTTCAAGCATATCGGATGGATCAGTGATCCCAATTCCTACGTTTCCCCCATCTTTTACAAATATCCCTTTACCAGAATCATCTTCTATTGATATGTCCCTATTGGCTCCTGCTGTAATTGTTAATCTGCTATTGTCTGTGCCTATTTTGCCAATTATTGAACCATTTCTGTAAAAATACATATATTTTGCGAGATCATTAGTTTCTTGTATCTTAATGTCACCATTACGTACTTCAAGCAACGCACTAGGCGCATTGGTTCCTATTCCAACCAACCCGCCAGAAGTGATCCGTAATTTTTCTGAATTATCTGTATGAAAAGCTAAACCAAGACCCACCCCACCACCTATTCTTACTTCCGATGAATCAGGTAAATATGAAAAAAAACCTTTTTCACTACCAGCATTTAGTAAACCTAATTTTGCATCATTACCATTTGCATCTATGTAAACTGAAGTCGCTGCATTGTCATAAATATTCAGTTTTACAGAAGGATTATTTGTTCCAATTCCGACTTTTCCATCTTCCTGAATTCTCATTAATTCAGTCCCGTTATCGTGCGAAAATTTAATAATATTTGTTGTGCCACTGCTATCATTATCACAGTCAATTACCACGTCACCATCTGCTGTTACCGGAATATTTTGATCTGCCATCTTCCACCTCCGAAATATTTTAGAATTTACCTACTTAAATAATTATACCCCGGGAAGCAGGGGATTTTTAATGGGATTTGAAAAATATTTTTGGTTTTTATAATGAGGGTTTTGAAAAGATGTAATTTTGTACAGAGGTTCGGCGGAGAGAAATTGTAAAAATGTGAAACTGTATTTAAAAAAAGCACAGGGTTAATTTTTGTTTTCAACTACGTTCGAACAATAAAATATTCATTTTTTATAAAAACAAACCGTAATTCTTGTAGATACCCGCCCAAAACCCTGCGGGTATGGCAAATGAAAAATAAAAGGTGGTTTGTATCTGCCCGCAGGCAGAGCCCGTGGAATTCTGTTACTGTTTAGATTTATAATTGAGAGGCTATTTCTTTGGGAGTGAACACATCTATTAATGGACTGGCTTTTTCTTTTTGGTCTAAATCTAAGGTAATAAGAGGGACATCAAAGTATTTTGCTGTTGCTACATAAATAGAGTCTGCACCTTTAAGCCTGTATTTTGACGCTATTTCTGCCGCAAGGAAAGATATTTCTCTGTCTATGGGTATGAAATTGAAAGTGGGTATTGTAAGAATCTGCTCTACAAACTCAATTGCCAGTGCTGAATCATTTGTGCCGCGGGCTATTGCTGAGCTTATTTCCGGCAATATTATTTCAGGAAGATACACGGCCTTTTGCAGGACCCTAATTGAGTTGATTAATTTAGAACTATACTGATAATTTGACTCTTTGGGAAAAAATGAATTCACTATTACGCTGGCATCAATACAATACATGTTATCTGCGCCCTTCCGAAATTAGCTGCCAGCTTGTTTTTGAGCTTTTCCATTCTTTGCTGATTTTTCTACCCAATTTTTCCAGTTTTTTCCAGGCTAAAGGGTCTTTTCTTTCCAGTTTAGTCTGTTTTTTTATTTCCAGCACCTGTGAATTTATATTTCTTACTGCCATTTTTAAGCCTCCACATTGAACTGTTTCTAACATTATTATAATAGGTAATTTCTGACAAATCAAGCTATTTTATAGACAACACGGCTTTTTTATACTTTTTTGGGGTGAGGCGGGTATATTTTTTGAAAATATTGTAAAAGGTTTTAAGGTTTGTTATGCCTGTCTGCCGGGCTACAACTGCCATGCCAAGCTTTAACAGCCTTAGAATGTCCATTGCTTTTTTTATCCGGCAAACATCCAGCTGGTCCATGGGCGTATGGCCTAAACGTTTCTTAAACGTAGCATTTAGTTTTGCTATGTTTATGCCGGCGCTTTCCGCTATCAGCCCCGGGGTAAGCGCCGGATTGGTGTAGTTTTCTCTTATGAACCTGCAGGCGCCGGTTACAATGGCATGTTCTGTGTCTTTTGCTTTGTTTTCTTCTATTGCTTTCATATCAAGGGGCATATCACCCAGTTTCCAGCGCGCTGTGATTACCAGCTCATAAATGTTAAAAGGTTTTTCTATACAGCACACATTATTGTAAAAAAATATTGTTTTCATTATTTCTGTACAAGCTACACCTGTTAAAAAAATTACCGGAAGCTCTGCATAGGCAGGAATACCCTTTAAATGTTTTAAAAATGTTATGCCGTCTGTTTCCGGCAGAATATAATCTAATATTATTAAATCAATTTTATGTTTTGCCAGTATTTTATAGGCCTGTTTTACGTTTTTGCACAAAAACATTTTATAATCTTCATAAAACAGTATATTTACCGATTCGCGGACTGGTTTTTCATCATCAATTACAAGGATAGATTTTTTATCTGCTAACGGGACAGAGGGGCTTTGGGGCTTTGGGGCTTTGGGGCTTTGGGGCTTTGGGGCTTTGGGGCTTTGGGGCTTTTCATAAGTGTTCATTTTGCTAAAACTATGGTTCCTTTTATAATTTTATTGCCGGCTTTCAGCTGAAATATGTAGATACCGCCTTCTGCTAACCTGCCTTCGTTATTTGTGCCGTCCCACAACGGGGTTTCACTATAAGCAAAAATAAGGGTTCTTATCAAAAAACCTTTTAATTCAAATATTTTTATTTCTATTTCCTCATTATTGGGGTTATTTACGTTAAAAACCACTTTGTCATTTATGCCGTCACCGTTTGGGGTAAACGGGTTAGGCACCGCTTCTTTAAACTTAAACTCTGTATCAACAACAGCTAATTGTTTTTTTTCTTTACCTGTTACAGCCAGGGCCTTTATATCTGCGGGTTTTTCAGGCACGGCAGATACACCCGCTTCAGTAACAGATTTGGCTACTTCTTCCAGCTGTTTGGTGTTAAACTTATTTTCTATGGCATAATTTATAATTACTTTTGCTTCCTGGGCTTCTACCCCTTTTGAAAGCATGGTTTGCAGTGAATTATCTATGGCATTTTGTATATCAGGCTTTTCTGCAGTTTCTTTTACAGGTTCTTTTACCTGTACCGTTTTAGTGGGTTGTTTTTTTACAATGGTTTCCCCTGAACTGCTATTTACAGTTACTGCCGGAGGGCTGATTATTTCTTTTTGTCCGGATATATCTGTATCTTTTGTTTTGCTTATAAGTACTACCATTAATATTACAGCTGCAACTGCTGCAGGAAAAAGAGGAATTAAATATTTTTTATTAAACAGTGAAAAAAACGCAGGTTCTTGCCGGGATAACAATTCGTCATTGTTTATAATATCTTTTACGCGCTGTTTCAGGTGTTCCGGTGCTTTTTTAATTTCCAATGATTTTATAGTGCTTACCAGCTGTTTGTAAGCCTGATATTCGTTTGCGCAAGCTTCACAGGAATGAATATGTTGTTCCAGCTGCGCCAAAACACCGGCGGAAAGCCGGTTTTCATGGTATTTGCTGATTAGTTTATTACACTTTTTACAGTTCATGGGTTTAGTTTCAAATACTTCTTTAGTTTTTTCATTGCCGAATCCAGCCGCGAACCCACCGTGCCTACGGTACACCTGCATATCTGCGCTATTTCTTTAAGCGGTTTGTCTTCTGAATATCTTAATAACACAATTGTTTTTTGTATGGGGCTTAAAGTTTCTATGGCAAGGCCCAGTTTTTGTATAGTGTCCTGCTTTTGCGCTTCCTCAGCGGGGCCCGGAGATTTATCAGACATTTTAGTAATCAGTTCCAGGCCATCTTCGTCCGCTTTATCTAAAGAAAAAAAGCTTACCCTGTCATAATGCCTTATCCTGTCTATGCAATGGTTTGTGGTTATTCTGTAAAGCCAGGTAGAAAACTTTGATTTGCCGTCAAAACCTTTTAAGTATTTATATACCTTAATTATCACTTCCTGGAACAAATCATCAGCTTCTGATTTATTTTTAGAAATATAATAACACATATTATAAATCTTATCAGCATACATATCTATCAGCTGTTCAAAGGCTTTTTTGCTGCCTTTTTGCGCGGCAGAAACCAGCAGTTCGTCGTTTTCTATAATATTGCTCCTGTTATTTTAGACGGTTAAGTATGAAGGATTTTCAAATTGAGTGGTTCCCCGCCTGCGCGAGGATGAAAATATTGGCCGCAACCTAAAGGTTGCGCTTACCTGAAATTTTATTAACTTTTTTACTTCATCGCTTCATCGCTACATCGCTGCCGTTTAAACTACTTCGTTTTTGAGAATTCGTCTATAATATTCATATCTAAATCATAAACCTTTACATCCAATTTATCATCGGCCGTGCTTAAAACGCAAAAATGGTAATCTTCTATGTATTTTTGACTGTACGGGCTGTTTTCTTTCTGGGCACGCAACGGTGCTCCACCGCCGCCGGCAACTATATAATAAACACCATTTACATAAGACCTTTCATACTGATGATCATGCCCGTTAAAAACCATATCCACTTTGCTGTTTTCTATCAGCGGAACCAGATATTTTTGAAGCCTTAACTCATCCCCGTGGCTTCCGGTAGAATAAGGAGGGTAATGAAATATTAGTACTTTATATTTTGAATTGTTTTTCTGCAGGTCATTTTCAAGCCAGGTATATTGTTCAGCCCCTTCTTTAAGCCGAACATCCGTATCTAAAACCACAAAATGTATTGAAGAATAATCAACTGTATACCACATTTCATTATTGGGCAGTTCAAAATTATCAAAATATAATTTACTGCTTTTTTCATGATTTCCTACGGTTGGATAAAATTTTACTTTCTTTCTTAATTCATGTGTTATATCATTGAAATATTTCCATTCTTGTTCTTTAGTACCATCCTCTACCATATCTCCTGTATGAAAAACTACGCCGGGTTCTGTTTTCATTATTAAGTCCACAATCTGCCGGTGCATATCGTGGCCGGTCCGGGTATCACCGTAAATTACAGCTATTTCGGCTTTTGCCTTTTCCTTTGATTTTTTACTTTTTGATGCCTTTCTTTTACTTTTTGATTCTACATTCATACTCATAAAAATACATACAACTATTAATAAACCAAAAACTATTATCTTATTTTTTTTCATAAACAATCTCCCCATTAATTATTGTTGAAAATACTGAATAATCTTTGTTTAAAACAACTAAATCCGCATCTTTGCCCTGGGCTATGCTTCCTTTATGTTTTTCTATGCCTAATAGTTTTACCGGGTTTAATGTAAGTGTTTTTACCGCCTGTTCTAACGTACAACCGGAATATTTAATAAGCCTTGCCATTAATTCACTTTGACCTAGCGTTGTGCCTACCAGCGTGCCGTTTGCATATCTTGCGGTGCCGTTTTTTGCTATATATTCAAAATTGTTATAAATGTATTTTCCTTCCGGAAGGCCTATTGCCTGCATGCCGTCTGTTATAGTGATAAACCTGTCTTCACCCATATTACTAAAAGCTAATTTCAATATGGCGGGATGAAGATGCACGCCGTCAGTTATTACCTGCGCGCTGACTTTTGGGTTTTCAAATATTGCTACTAACGGCCCCGGCTCCCGGTGATGAATGGAATACATAGCGTTAAATAAATGCGTGGCGTGGTTTATGCCTGCTTTTATACCTTTTAGTGTATCTTCATAGCCTGCTGAAGAATGGCCGAATGATGCGATGCATCCCGTTTTAACAAGTTTTTTTATTATTTCAATAGAACCTTTAAGTTCAGGCGCTATAGTCATCATTTTCAAAGTATTTCCGGTAAGCGCTTTTATGTTCTGCATTACTTTTATGGAAGGTTTACAGATACAGAAAGGCATAATCATGCCCTTTTTTTCCATTGATATAAACGGCCCTTCTATATGTATGCCTAACAGGTTTGCCCCGCCAAGGTTTTTGCCTGTGTGTTTTGCCGCAACTGCAAGATGACTGTTATTTTTTCCGGGTTTGTAAACGGTGGTTGCAAGATATGATGTAGTGCCAAAACGGACAAGTGTATTTGCTATGGTTTTAAGGGCTTCAGGAGTGGCATCCAGCACGTCTGCCCCGCCGGCGCCCTGCAGGTGAACATCAATAAACCCGGGAGTGATAATTCTGGAACCGGCATTAAGGATTTTTGTTTCGCTTTCTTTCACTTTCAAAGAAAGATGAGTAACTTTTTTAATTTTACCGTTTTGAATAAGTATGTCGGCTGGCTTTGACGGTGCGTCATATAATCTGCAGTTTTTTATTAATACATTATTCATGTAAATATAATAGGATTTTCCCATAAAAAAAGCAAAGCGTCACGCCTTGCTAATGTTTTTACCATTTAATCTTCACTTTTGCTTTCCCTTTTAAATGTCATCTTCGGGCATTCAATTAAAAGTTTGCAAAGGCCCGGAGATCCAATACTCTCTGTTTTAAGTCCCTATGGATTCCCGATAAAACCTTTCGGGAATGACACAGTTCTTCACTTTTCACATTTGCTTTCCCTTTTAAATGTCATCTTCGGGCATTCAATTAAAAGTTTGCAAAGGCCCGGAGATCCAATCTTCCTTGTCTTAAGTCCCCATGGATTCCCGATAAAACCTTTCGGGAATGACACAGTTCTTCACTTTTTACTGGACTAATTTACCAATTCCACCTTATCCGCTTCCAGCCAGCCTTTATAATGCTCTGATTTTACACCTACGGCATACCAGTTTTCCTGCTGGCCCAATATTTCCACTTTTTTTCCTTCCTGCAGTGAAAGGCCTGCCGTTTGTTCCGTGCCGGGCCCGCTGCGCACATCACACGGAGTGGAAACTACTATTGCATATAGTTTGTTGTGGTCCTGCACTCTGTTATAGGCCCACCACGCCGTAAGCACAAAGACTATGCCGGCAGTGATAATATAACTGCGCAGGTTTAATTCTTTGAAATATATTGAAATACCGAACAGGCTAAAAAAGATGATGTTAAATATCAGTGTAAATACTATCAGGATGTTTATGGTAAGAATATTATAAACCTTACTTATTAAATCCGTGTTTTCACTGTCTTTGATAATTGATTTCAGGTAGGCAAGGTTGTACTGCACATCATCATCTGACGGATTTATTTTTGCGGCTTTTTCATAATTCAGGACCGCTTTTCCTATTTTGTTTGTGCGGTAGTAGCAGTTGCCCAGATTATAATAAACAGTTTCGTTGTGAATGCCGTTTTGATTTAGCAGGCTTTCATATATGTTTATTGCCTGTCCGTAATTATTTTGTTCATAGGCTTTATTTGCCAGGTCCAGCTGTGATTTCACGGCATCATTTCCCGCAAAACCAGCCCCGGAAGATAATAAACACAATAAAATAATTAGGTATTTTTTATTCATGGCTTACTCTTCACCTTTGCTTTCCCTTTTAAATGTCATCTTCGGGCATTCCACTAAATGTCTGCAAAGCCCCGGAGATCCATTCTTCCTTGTCTTAAGTCCCCATGGATTCCCGATAAAACCTTTCGGGAATGACATAGCTTTTCACTTTACACTGTTTTTACAATTCCTTTTCCAGCGATTTTAAAGTTTCTACCGTATTACTTAAAAGCTGTTCAATCTGATTTTGGGCAGCTTTTGAAGGGGCATACTGCACAAACTGCAATTCTTCCCAGAGCGTAACAATTTTTTCTATTGAATCTTCTCTAACTTTTTTATCAAGCAGTTTATGTTTTACTTCTTCCGCTGTTATGCCGAAAGCCGATACGTTAAACTTATCAGCCAGATAGGAACTTAGTATTTCAAATATTTTGGAAGCTATTTTATCAGGCGCAAGCACTATACTTTCCTGTGTAAGCGCTTTTATTTTTTTTAAAGCGGATTTATAAGCAAAGGTATATCTTACCCGCCCCTTATTGCTAAACAGGTTGGTCCGGTAGGCATTATATCTCCAGAAACCCAAAAACATCAGCCCCGGTATAAACTGAAAAACCAGAAGTGCGGTACTTTTATAAAACGGTTTATAATTCAGGGAACCGGAAAGTTTTGTTTTTATATAGCGTATGTCCTGATTTAATACCTGCGTACCGTTTGATGACGGAATATTCATGCGCGGCGCCGGGGCCGTGCCCTGCTTTACAGCTACTGACAACGCGCCGGTTTTTACAGTTTTATAATCTTTAGAGGCAGGGTCAAAATAGGAGTAACTAATTTCCGGTATTGTTACATTGCCCGGTACCTGCGGCATAAGCACAATTTTAAAGGTTTTTGAACCGGTAACTAAATAGTTTGGTTTATCTATATTTAAGGAAGAGATGGTATCGTATTTCCTGAAATTCTGTAGGTTTAGTTTAGGTTCTGCGATGGTTTTTACATTTCCCGTACCGCTTACGGTAACACTAAGCGTTATGGGCTGGTTTGTTTCTGTCTGGTTTTTATCCAGGGATGCTTTTATGCTGTATTTTCCCACAGTACCGCTGAAATCTGCGGGTTTCCCCTGGGGAGGAAGTTCAAGAATATTTACTGCAATCGGCTCGCTTTTTAAAACAAATTTTTTGTTCCTGCCGAAAAACTGATTAAAGAAATCATCATTGGGCTGGCCCGGCGCTTTTTCATTTACTACGCATTCAAGTGTTGCAGGCCCAATTGTCAGCCTGCCTTTTGAATTTGCAAAAAGAGCGGTTTTTACTTCTATTACTCCGTAGCGCTGGCCGCTTATATCCGCCAAATAGTTTTTTTGCGGGGGCAGGTCTTCGATAATAAAACCTGTTGTGTCCGGCGGAGCATATTGCGGCTGGGATGCCAGGCTGATTCTGTGAAAAAATTTAATTGTCAGGGTTATCTGCTCGTTTACGAAGGCGTTTTTTTTATCTACAGAAGCATCAAGAAACAAATCGTTTCCCGAAGACTGGGACTGGACTGCGCTTTGTACCTGGGGCTGAGAAACAGCGGCGGCTGCCTGACCCTGAGTTACAGTGATTTCAATCGGCTGGGTGGAATAGGCCTGGTTATTTACATTAAGCGTGGCGGAACCTATCTGAAATTTTCCTTCTCGCTGTGGCGTTAATACGTAACTAAAAGTAACCGCTGAAGAAACACTGCCGTTTACTATGGAAACATTCTGGCTTCTGCCGGAAGAAGAAATAGAAAAACCGTCTATGCCGGGCAGTTTTGGTTCCGGTATGTTTGAGGAATTGCCTGATACTATTATCTGCAGGGTTATGGATTCGCCTAAAGATATAGTATTTCTGTCTACTGATGCGGAAAGATTAATATCCTGAGCGGATATTGCCGCTGTAAACCAAACTAAAATCAAAATTGTAATGCCTAATAACTTTTTCATTTTTTCAATAAATATCCACACAGCAAGGCTGTGCGCTACAGTGGTTAATTCTTTTTATATGCCCTCACCCCGACCTCTCCCACGAGGAGAGGGTTAAAAACCTTTTACCAGTCCTGCTCTACCTTGGGCAGTTGAGGCATAGCCGTTTTCATTTTCTTTTTAAGGGCGTCTTTTTCCTGCTCTTTGGACATCTGAAGCAGGCGGTCTACATCTTCTTTGGACATATACTTCTTTTTTTCTTCGTTTTTTTCGCCCTGCTGATCTTCTTTTTGTTTATCCTGAGCCTGCTTATCTTTCTGTTCCTTTTCTTTGTTTTGTTTGTCCTGCTTGTCTTTAGCGTCTTTGTCTTTTTGTTTGTCGTCTTTTTTATCTTTTCCGTCTTTATTATTTTTTCCCTGCTGGTTCTGCTGTTTCTTTTCCTGTATCAGGTACTGCAGGTTATATTTTGCATCTTCATCTTTCGGGTTTAATTCCAGCGCTTTTTTATAGCCCTGTATGGCCTCATCCTGTTTCTGCATGCGGTAAAGCGTATTTCCGATATTATAGTAAATTTTACTTTTTGTTTTTTTGTCTTTGGTACGCAGGGCTTTGTTATACTCATTGAGCGCCTGCTCATAATCACCCAGTTTATAAAGCGCATCACCTAAGTTATAGTTTACTTCCGGCGCATTAGGCGCGCTCATTTGCGCATCGCGGTAATGTTCATAAGCATTCGGGAACTGCTGTTTTTTATATTGCGCATTTCCTTTACGCACACTGCCTGAAGCCCCCGCAAAAAGAGCAGAAGCACTAAATGAAACCATTAAAATTATAAATATTATTTTTTTCATAATTGTTTTAGTTTAGTTAATTAATGGACAATGTGTCTGCTTTGTCTGTCATGTTATATTATATTTGCCTTTCACTTCATCGCTTAATCGCTGACGTTAGCTTCACCACTGTCTTTCTTTCCGGATACACCATTTCCAGGAGCAGTAATATTATGGCTATAAAAAGCGTGTACTGGTACCTGTGTTCATAAAGATTATAAATACCGCCTTTAGTATCCTTTTTTTCTATGCCGGAAAGTTCATCTACCAGTTGTTCCGCTACGCCGGTGTCTACCGTAGCCATAGAAAAATACTTTCCTCCGGTTGCAGACGCTATGTCCATTAGCATACCTTCATCAAGCTTACTGGCAACCACCTGTCCGCTTTTATCTTTTTTGTATTCTGTTACATTGCCGTTTGAATCTCTTAAAGGTATTACTTCGCCTTTGGCTGAACCAATGCCTATGGTATAAATTCTTATCCCCTGTTCTTTTGCAAGACGTGCAGCGCCTGCCGGGTCACTTTTATGGTCTTCACCGTCAGTCAGCAAAATAATTACTTTATTTGACCTGTTGCCCTCACCGAAACTTTTTACTGCCAGTTTTATGGCATCACCCATTTTTGTGCCGGGGTACGGTATAAGGTTTGTGTTTATCATTTCCAGCAGCATTTTTGCCGCGTTATAATCAAAAGTCAGCGGGCACTGGGTAAACGCCGTACCGCTGAAGGCGATTACGCCTATTCTGTTTTCTTTCAAGCGGTCTATGAGAATAGAAAACATATCTTTTGCTTTTGCCATGCGGTTGGGGTACACGTCTTCAGCCAGCATGCTTTTTGAACAGTCTATGGCTATGATGATATCAATGGATTTTCTGTTAATGTTTACAAACCGCGTGCCAAACTGCGGGCCTGCCAGCGATATAATAAGGAAGAACACCGCCAGCATTAATAAAATGTTTTTAGTTTTTCTGGCTTTAAGCACTGACGTGTCAAAAATTACTGAAAACATTTTCTTTTCAGAAAATGCATTTAAATCTGCAAGATATTTTTTATGATAATATACCAACGCAAAAATAAATGCAGGAAAAACAATAACACCAAGATAAAGATAAATTTTTACTGCAAAGTTCATGGGATTTTCCTGTAAACTGTGCGCGCCAGCAGTATTTCAGCCAATAATAAAAGCAGTGCCGGAAAAATAAACCAGTAAAAAAGTTCCCCGTATTCCGTGTACTGGCTTTCTTTGATTTCTGTTTTTTCCAGTTTATCTATCTGTTTGAAGATGTCGCGGAAACCGCCGTAAGTTTTTGCGCGGAAGTATTTACCGCCGGTAATATCTGCAATCTGGCGCATCATATTTTCATCCAGTTCTTCCGGCAGATAACCGTACTGAAGGCCGAGCACGGGGTGCTGGTATGGAAACAACGCTTTTCCCGGCACACCTATACCTACGGTATAAATCTTTATATCTACCGACTGGGCAGCTTTAGCAGCTGTTATGGGGTCTACTTCACCGGCATTATTTCTGCCGTCGCTGAGTAATACTATTATCTTGCTTTTACCGGGGCTGTCTTTAAGGCGGCCTACACTGGTAAGCAGGGCATTGCCAATAGCGGTACGGTCTACCTGCGTCATTCCTACTTCTACTTTATCCATAAAATCATATAAGGCGTCATGGTCTATTGTCAGCGGGCACTGGGTAAAACTCAACCCGGCAAAAACAACTATGCCTATTCTGTCATGTTTTCTGGCTTTTATAAATTCTTTTGCTGTTTCTTTGGCAACCTGCATGCGGTTTTTCGGCTGAAAATCTAAAGCCTGCATAGTGCCTGAGGTATCTACGCAAAGCATTATATCAATGCCTTTTGTACTGGACTCATTGGTTACTATGCCTTTTTGCGGGCGTGCAAAGGCAAAAATAAGAAGCGTTAGCACAGCAAGCCGAAGATAAAGCAGGGTATTGTTGCGGGTATTATTCACAGAAAATACTTCAGAAAGTATTTTTATGTCCGGGTAAGAAATAGCTGAAGCACTGTGTTTTCTGGTGAAATACCAGTAAAACACAGGAATAATTAACAATAAAAGCAAAAATAAGGGGTTCTGAAATTGCATAGCCTTAAATAATGGTGATTATGGGTTTATGTGATTGTGTGATTACGTGGCTGCAAATAGCGTCCTTGTATCAACCGGTAAAATGAAAATCAAGGATTTGTAAATACTGAACTAACCACTTAACCACCAATCACTTAATCACTTTGTTGGATTATCTGTCTGGCTTTTTCCACATCTGCATTTACTTCTATCTGATCAGGAATATATTTTGCAAATTTTACCATATCACATTCTTCAAGAAACTCTTTGATTTCGGCAAGTTTCTTTTTTTCTACTATTTTCTTTAAGTCCCGGCACACCTCATCTGTTGTACGTTCAATCACAAAAACGCTGTGTTTTTCTGACAGGTACATTCTCACTATTTCGGATAACTCAATATAAAATTCTTTTACAAGGCCGGCTTTTATCAGGTCTTTTGCCAGTAATTCCTGAAGTTTTTGCAGGGCTATTTCTTCCGGTGAAAGTTTTTCTTCTTCTATGGCCTGTTCCTGAACGGTTTCCGGCTTTTTATTCATAAGGAAATAAATATATATACCTGCTGCAAGCAGAAACGCTGTTATCAGCATCAGTAAAAGATTAATACCCAGAGATAACGGCGGTTTAATATCGCGGATGTCACCCTGGTCCTGCGAAGATTCTTTTACCGGATTAACTATAATGGTTATTTCAGGTACCGGCAGTTCTTTGGCGTCACCTGATTCATTCATAAAAACAGCGGTAAATGAACTTATTTTCTGCTCTCCGGCATTAAAAGATGTGATATTGAAAATATATCTGGAAATCCTGTATTTCGCAAAAAAGAAACCACCTTTGTTTTTTACCGGAAGTATTGCTTGCTTTCTTATTTCAAAACCGCCCAGCACATTTTCAAAATCCGGCGGTACAAACATATAGCCGGCCGGGTATTCCAGGGTCAGTGAATAAACCAGATCATCGCCAATTGTTATTTCATGAGCGGAAACTTCTGCCTTTATGCGCACAGGATGTTCTTTGGCAAAAAGCCCTGAGGAAAATAAGCATATTATAAAGGAAGCGGTAATTAGTTTATGTATTTTATCTGTTATGTCCGATTTGTAGTTGCAAAGCTTGCTTTGCTTATTACTTGCCGACCAAGGTCGGCCACTACATAGCTCTAATTTGGGTAATGCTGATATTTTATCTTTGAGCATATTTTTATCTATATCTTCTTTCCCTCATATAAAAGAATTTTAGGAGCGGTTTTATGTATGATGTTTCTGCATTTATCTGGATATAATCCACTTTTGATTTTGAAAAGGTTTCTTCGCGTTTTTTGCGCCGGCTTAAAACTTCTTTGGCGTAAGCCTCTACTTTGCCTTTATCCCTGGCGTCAATAGTTATTCTAGCGCCTGTTTCGCTGTCAGTAATGTCCAGAAAACACCCGGCAGGAATATTTTCTTCCCGGCGGTCTGAAATAGACAGGGCTACCAGGTCATGCTTTTTTGCAGCCACTCTTAAGGCATGTTCATACCCTGCATCAAGAAAATCTGAAATTAAAAATACCGTAGCGCGTTTTTTCTGCACTTTATACAGGTATTCCAGCGCCTGTTTGATATTAGTGCCTTTCTGGCGGGGCTTATAGTAAAGTATTTCGCTTATAATTCTTAAAATATGGGTAATAGTTTTTTTAGGAGGGATATATTTTTCTACAGTATCGGTAAAAATAATCATGCCCACTTTATCATTATTTTTTACCGCAGAAAATGCCAGAATAGATGCTATTTCTGCCGCTATTTCTGACTTGGTCTTATCCTGCGTGCCGAAATGCTCTGAAGCGCTCATGTCCACAAGCAGCATTATGGTAAGCTCGCGCTCTTCGGTAAACTTTTTTACATACGGATGGCCGTACCTGGCGGTAACGTTCCAGTCTATGCTGCGCACTTCATCTCCGGGCTGGTATTCGCGCACTTCGCTGAATTCCATGCCCTGGCCTTTAAACACACTGCTGTACTGGCCGGCAAACACATCGTTTACCAGGCGCCCGGCGCGTATTTGAATTCTCTTGATTTGTTTTAATATTTCTTTTGGAATCATATAAATAAAAGTGTATATGTGTTTACGTGATTAGTGATTAGTTAAGATGTTGCAAACCACTTAAACACCTAACAACTAACCACTTATTCACCTTTTTTTAAGGGACTTCTACCGTATCCAGTATCTGCTTAATCACATTTTCGCTGGTTAGTTCTTCGGCTTCCGCTTCATAAGAAAGAATTATTCTGTGCCTTAACACGTCCATGGCAATGGATTTCACATCATCGGGCGTTACATAACCCCTGCTGTTTAAAAACGCGTAAGCCTTGCTGGCAATGGTAAGATTTATCGTAGCTCTGGGGCTGGCGCCGTAGGCAATGGACGGTTTAAGATCAGCTAAATTATAGTTTTCCGGATTTCTGCTGGCAAATACAATATCTACGATATAACTTTTCACTTTGTCGTCAATATAAACCTGGTTTACAACTTCACGCGCCTTTATAATATCAGCCGGCGTGATAACCTTTTTTACCTGAGGCATAGCGCCCACAGTAGTGCGGTTGAGTATTTTAAGTTCGTCTTCTTTGTCCGGATAGGAAATTTTGGCTTTCAGCATGAACCGGTCTACCTGTGCTTCCGGCAGAGGGTAGGTGCCTTCCTGTTCAATAGGATTCTGCGTGGCAAGCACTAAAAACGGGTCTTCCAGTTTGTAGGTATTTTCACCAATAGTTATCTGCCTTTCCTGCATGGCTTCCAGCAAAGCAGACTGCACTTTTGCAGGGGCACGGTTTATTTCATCGGCAAGAATTATATTTGAAAAGATAGGGCCTTTTTTTACGGTAAATTCACTGCTTTTCTGGTTATAAATTAACGTACCGATAAGGTCTGCCGGCAGTAAATCCGGGGTAAACTGAATCCGCTGGAATTTGGTCTGGATACATTCTGAAATTGTTTTTACAATAAGCGTTTTTGCCAGCCCAGGTACCCCCTCAAGCAAAACATGCCCGTTGCCCAGCAAACCAATCAGCAGGCGCTGGATTATATAATCCTGGCCCACAATTACTTTTCCTATTTCTGCGGTTAACTCCTGCACGAAAAGGCTTTCTTTTTTTACCTTTTCATTAATCTCTTTTATGCCTGTCTCCATACAACGGCCTCCTTAAAGATAGTGATATTAAGTTATTTTTTTTGTTTTCTGCATAAGGCAGGTTTATTCTTTCAGCGGTTCCGGTGTTTTAACAGCTACCGGTTCAATGGAAATCCTGGTAGCTTCGTTTTTTCCGTTTCTGGGTATATAGTATACCACCACTTTCATTTTTTCTTTTAGTACCTGCTGTTTTTCCATTTTTGAACCAATAACCACCCTGGTTTTCTCAAGCAGAACCAGTTTAACAGTTTCATTTTTTACTTTTACTGTTATGGTTTTGTTTGGTAAATCAACGGAGGAAATGTCTCCGGTTACTCTTTGCAGATTATCGCTGGAGGGCACTACCGTTATCTTGCCTGCAACTTTACTTTTTTTTACTGCCGCCGGGCCAGGAGTAACTGCCATAAGGGCCGGTACAAAAATACTAAATACAAATACTGCCAAAACTAATCTGTAGTTCATGAATTCTCCTTGTTTTAAAAATAGTACTGTCAAGATTAATAATTTGTAATTAAAAATAATTGAAAAACATTTTCAAAATGAGCCTAAGCGATACAAATTACTTGATTATTCATAAATGAGTCCCGATTTGTCCTTTTATCAAATGATGTCGGGACACTGCACGTAGTTGCCGGGGCTCCTCCGCTGTAAAGCGGGAATTAGGAGAACACGGCGAGCCTTGTTTATGAATAAGCAATTTGTGATTGAGCGTTAAGCGAATGTGAAAATTGTTTTTCATGTTATTTTTAAAATTGCCTAAAATGTTATTTGCTTTCCAAAGTGTCCTGCATTTCACTGACCCAGTTCATGCGGTCATTGCAGAGCTGTATGGAAGCGTTAAATGAATTATCTGCATTGTATTCTGACTGCGCGCTGGCCAGCTGGCCTATCTGCTTTCTGTGAAGTTCCTGAATCCTGCTTATGATGTGGTGCATTTCCTCAGCAGGATATTCGTCTGCCTGAGAAAGCGCTATTTCAGTATGGCGGTGCATGCTGTGCAGGGCATCTTTATCAATTATATGTTTTGTGCCTGCTACTTTCCGCACTTCACCAAGGCGCCTGTCTGCCAGCTCAATATTTTTTTCTGCTCTTTCGTTTTTGGCCGTAAGATATTCCATATCCATTTTCTCAAAAAATAGTTTTGCCGGATACAACGTTTCCCCTGGCAGGGCTTTTGATGTCATGTAGCCTGCGGTAAGGCCTGTTATTACCAGCATGCAGGCCGCGGTTAAACCCATAAAAAAAGAACTGTAAACCAGCCTGGAAAATAATCCCGGGTCGGTTTTCCCGGCAGGGTCCTGCGTAAAAGCAACCCTCATACCGCTTAAAGCGTTTTCCAGATCATTCTGATTCTGCTGTTTAGCCGCAGAAATATCCAGTTTTTGTGCAATTAAAAGCAGAGGTTCCAGCTCCTGCGCATAATCCGGATAAGCCTGCAGGCAGGACTCAAGGGGTTCTCCCCGCTGAAGACAGTTTATACATTCGTCTAAAATATTTTCTATGCCTGTTATTTGTTTTTTCTTTAACATGGGTTCCCCTGCCCGACTTTTATATTTTTATCATCTTTTAGCATTGCTTTTAACTTTTCCATAGCGCGAAACTGAAGCGCTTTTACGGCGTTGGGTGTTTTCTGTAGTATCTCCGCAATTTCATTTGTATCAAAACCTTCGGCAAACCGAAGCCTTACAACTTCTTTTTGTTCCTCTGTCAGCGTGTTTAACGCTTCCAGATACTCCAGTGACTCAAAGGCCGGAGCCGTACTAATACCGGTTTTTGTAAATTCTTCATACCCTGCCATAGTATTTTTACGAGATGCTTTCTGCCTGTAAAAATCTATTACCAGATTTGCTGCTATTTTATAAAGCCAGGTCTTAAAATCGCCGGACTGGGAAGCTATGGATTTTACCATCCGCACAAAAACTTCGTTGGTTAAATCCTTGGCATCTTCGCTGTTATCTACCTTATAATGTATGTAGTTATAAATCCTGTTATAGAAATGAGCGCACAGAAACTCAAGGGCAGGGAGGTCATTATTTTTTGCTTTCTGGATAATTTCTAAAAGAAGTATATCGTTCATAAAAAATCCTCTTGCTGTGCCTTCACTTATTAAGACGGTTTAAAAGGCTTTTTGGTTACGGGTAAAATTGTATTTCAATTCAATTTTATTATATAATTATAACATCAATAAGGGAATAGACTATGAAACCAACCGAAAAAAACCTATACCTCTTTAGCGGCCCTGAGCAAACGAATTATTCAGAGCTTATATCTTTTTTTAACACCTTAGACCAAATAGTATACATAACGCACCCCAAAACCCACAAAATTCTCTTTGCAAACAAGCTGGTTAAAAAAATGTTCGGCAATGTAACCGGCCAGAAATGCTACAAGGTTTTTCAAAAACTTAAAGACCCCTGCCCTTTCTGCACCAACGACAAGATTTTCGGCAAAAACCTGGGTAAGTCCTACATCTGGGAATTCCAAAACAAGATCAATCAGCGCTGGTACCATTGCATTGATAAAGCTATTCTGATACAAAATGGCCAGTACGCCCGCTGCGAAGTAGCTATAGATATAACAAAATGCAAAAATGCTTATGAATCCAATGAACTGTTCAAGGCCATGACAGACCACTCCCCCAATATGGTTTTTATAAACCATAACGGAAAAGTGGTTTATGTAAATAAAAAATGCACGGAAGTAATGGGTTACTCAAAAAAAGAATTTTTGTCTGATAAATTCAATTTCATGACGCTTGTAGCCCCTGAATACCGGGACCTGGTGAGAGAAAACTTTAAAAAACACCTGAATAATATTGAAATACTGCCCTACCAGTATAAAATTATCACAAAAAAAGGCAAATCAATAGATGTACTGATAAACACAAAACTTATTGAACATAAAGACAAGGCCGCTATTTTAGGCACAATTACGGATATTTCGTGCCAGCTTAAAGAAAAAGAAAAACATATAGGAAGCCTGAAAAACGCGCTCAATCAAACCATCAACGCGCTTGCCATGATTACAGAGAAAAAAGATTCTTATACATCCGCGCACCAGCAGAATGTGGCCAATCTGGCCTGCGCCATAGCAATTAAAATGGGTTTAAGCGAAGATAAAATTGAAAGCATCAGAACCGCTTCCCTGCTGCATGATATAGGCAAGATAAACGTGCCGGGTGAAATTCTGGCAAAACCAGCAAAACTTACCAGCCTGGAATTTGATATTATGAAAACCCACGTATCCAGCGGATACGACATATTAAAAGTAATTAAATTTCCCTGGCCCATATCGGAATTTGTACTACAGCATCACGAACGTATAAACGGAAGAGGCTATCCGCATAAACTTAGAAACAACAGGCTGCATATAGAAGCTAAAATCATTGCGGTAGCAGACGTTGTAGAAGCTATGGCTCACCACCGCCCCTACAGGCCCGCCCTGGGCATAGATAAAGCTCTTGCAGAGATTCAAAAAAATAAAAACATTCTTTATGACCCGCTGGTGGCACAAGCCTGCCTGGAATTATTCAACAATGAAAACTTTCAGTTTTAAAGCACCACGCCTTCGCAGGGCGTGGATTCTAACTTTATTTTCAGCGCAGCTAAAAACCCTACGCTGAAATACCCGGAGCGGACTTAACCGCTTTCCATCCATGCCTTTACAGACATGGATTTCCGCGAAGGGTATTAAACACCGATTGGTATATCCTACTATGTAGGTAGCAACTGAGTATTGTTAGTATCTATTGGTAAGAGGAATTTTTGGAGTACACAATTAGGGCGGAGTAACTGTATTTAGGATTGTTTTTTTACTATCGTACTATCCGACTATTTGACATTTTTGCTTCAGGACTGCCTTAATACCTGCAACTAAAATAACAGGTTTCTACAGCCGCCGCAGTTACAGCAGTTTGCACAGCGTATTTTTTTGGCATCAAACATATTAATGCTTTTTTTCTTCTTTGTTTTTCTAATCGGTTTTTTTTTCTTTGCAGTTTTCTTTTTTTTCATTTTGATTCCACTTTAATCTTATATTTATATTTTTTAACTGCCTTCCACTTCATCGCTTAATCGCTGCCCTTGCACTTTGTGCAAACCCTATTACTTGTCATTCCCTAATGGTTTTATAGGGAATCTACGGCAGCGGATCTCCGGGTTACTGCAATGATTGACGTGTACCCGAAGATGACATCTTAGTCTTTCCTGCCTTTTACTTCATTGCTTCATCGCTGTCTTTCACCTCATCGCTTAATCGCTGTCTTATTCACCATCGATGTTTTCTGCTTTTCCAAATTGCATAAATTGCCGGGTAAACCAACAACTCCAGTATAAAACTTGTAAACACGCCGCCAATCATAGGCGCGGCAATGCGTTTCATTACATCTGACCCTGTGCTCATAGACCACATTATGGGAATTAAACCCATAAATATTGCCATAACAGTCATCATTTTCGGGCGGATTCTTTTTACCGCACCGTGAACTATAGCTTCATCCAGGTCAGACGCTGTATTCATTTTCCCGCGGCGGACGGCATCATCGTAGGACATATCCAGATACATCAGCATAAAAACACCTGTTTCCGCATCCAGCCCCATCAGGGCTATCATGCCCACCCAGACCGCAATAGAAACATTGTACCCCAGTATATACAGAAACCATACAGCACCAATAAGCGAAAAAGGCACCGCTGTCAGCACAATTAAAGATTTCGCCGTTGATTTTGTGTTCATATACAACAAAATAAAAATAATAAAAAGTGTAAGCGGAATTACTACTTTTAATCTTTCCCTGACCCTTATCATATTTTCATACTGGCCGCTCCATTGCAGGGCATAGCCGGTAGGAACTTTTATGGATTCAACTTTTTTCTTTGCTTCCGCAACATACCCGCCCACATCTCTGCCGGACATATCCACATAAACATAACCTGCCAGCAGGCCGTTTTCGTCGCGTATCATTGAAGGGCCGAGTGAAATATGAATATCTGCAATCTCAGACATCGGTATCTGGGCACCGCCGGCAGTAGGTACCAAAACCCTGTTAAGTTTTGTTATGTTATCCCTTAACTCTGATGGATAACGGACATTTATTGAATACCGTTCCCTGCCTTCTACGGTTGTTGTAATGGATTCTCCGCCGATAGCGGTAAGTATCACTTCTTCAGCGTCTTTTATGCTTAACCCGTACCGGGCCAGCTTTTCCCTTTTTAAATCAAAGTCCAGAAAATAACCGCCGGCCACTCTTTCTGCATAAACACTTCTGGTGCCTTTTATATCTTTCAGGGCTGTTTCCAGCTGGGTGCCAATATTTTCTATTTCTTTTAAATCAGACCCATATATTTTTATGCCTACCGGAGTCCTGATACCCGTAGTCAGCATATCAATACGCGCTTTTATAGGCATAGTCCACGCGTTGGACACTCCAGGAAACTGCATTTTTGAATCCATCTCGTTAATAATATCATCCCAGGTAATTCTGTCGCGCCATACGGGGCGGAAGGGTTTTTGCAAAAGTTCCGGCATCCAGGAATACCATCTGGGCACTTTGCGCCACTGGTTTTCCGGTTTTAAAATAACCGTGGTTTCCATCATAGAAAACGGCGCGGGGTCTGTGGAAGTTTCGGCACGGCCGGCTTTTCCAAAAACGCTTTCTACTTCCGGAACACTTTTTAATATCTGGTCCTGCGTCTGCAGTAATTTCTGCGCTTCTCCCACAGATATGCCCGGCAGTGTAGTAGGCATATAGAGGATGCTTCCCTCATTTAACGGCGGCATAAACTCCTGCCCTAACCGGAAATAAACGGGAATAGTTGCAAGCACAAGAATTATTGACCCGATGATAACATTTTTTCTGTGTTTGAGCACAAACCTGCAGGCAGGTTCATAAATCTTAAATAGCACTCTGCTTACCGGGTGTTCTTCTTCGGGATAATATTTTCCCACAAAAAGCGTATTGAAAATATTTGCCAGCCAGGCTGGTTTGAAGTGCACATAATCCATGCGGGCAAACATCATGCGTATGGCAGGGTCTAAAGTAATAGCCATTAACGCGGCTATAAACATAGCAAGGTTTTTGCTGTAAGCCAGCGGTTTGAAAAGCCGGCCTTCCTGGTCTACCAGCGTAAACACCGGCATAAAAGCCACGCCGATAACCAGCAGTGAGAAAAATACTGACGGCACAACTTCCTGCAAGGCTTTTAAACGCACTTCATGAAAATCGCCTTTTCTGCCGTTTTGAATCCATTCCTCAAGCCGTTTGTAAGCATTTTCCACTTCAATTATAGCGCCGTCTACCAGCACGCCGATGGAAATAGCTATGCCGGAAATAGACATAATGTTTGATGTAAGGCCCATAAAATATAAAGGAATGAAAGTTAAAGTAACGGTAATAGGTATGGTGACAATGGGGACAATGGAAGACGGGAAATGCCACAGAAAAAATAAAATTACCAGGGCTACTATCAGCATTTCTTCCCTTAACTGGTGTATCAGGGTTTCTATGGCACGGCGGATAAGGTCTGACCGGTCATAAACCGGCAACAGTTCCACGCCTTCAGGGAAAGAGGATTTAACTTCTTTTATTTTTTCTTTTACGCGGGTTATAACATTCAGGGCGTTTTCACCCTGGCGCATAATAATAATTCCGCCGACAGTATCACCTTCGCCGTTTAAGTCCGCTATACCGCGCCGGATGTCCGGGCCTATGACAACTTTTGCCAGATTTTTTATTAATACCGGCGTACCGCCTGCGCTGTTGCTGACTACTATGTTTTCAATATCGCTTATAGATTTTGCATAGCCTCTCCCGCGCACCATATATTCCGTGCCGGAAAATTCTACCAGCCTGCCGCCGACATCGTTATTGCCGTTGCGGATTGAATCTATTACTTTGCCTATCGGGATATTATAGCTGACAAGCGCGTTCGGGTTTACCGTTACCTGATACTGTTTCTGAAACCCGCCGATAGATGCCACCTCTGCCACCCCGGGGACTGACTGCAAATAATATTTTAGGTACCAATCCTGAAACGTGCGTAACTGTGCCAGATTATTATTGCCGGTTTTATCTACTAAGGCGTACTGGTATATCCAGCCCACGCCTGTAGCATCCGGGCCCATTTCTGTTTTTACGCCTTCGGGCAGTTTGGACTGGATTTTATTTAGGTATTCCAGCACGCGGGCCCGGGCCCAGTAAATATCTGTGCCATCCTGGAAGATTATGTACACATAAGAAAAACCAAAATCTGAAAAACCGCGTATAGTTTTTACTTTAGGCGCGCCCAGCATGGCAGAAATTATGGGGTAAGTTACCTGGTCTTCAATAATGTCCGGGCTTCTGTCCCAGCGGGAATAAACTATTACCTGCGTGTCTGATAAATCCGGTATGGCATCTAAGGGTATGTTTTTTATGCAGTAATATGCCCCCACCAATAACATGGCAGTAAATACCAGTATTAAATATTTATTCTTAGCCGAAAACTCAACAATTTTCTTGAGCATATTTCACCTGTGTTATAATTACCTTGATAAAGTCGTTTAGTCGCCGATTTATCGGCTATTTTTGCATTTCACGTTGTCATACCCGAATGTCTTTATCTGGTATCCAGATTGTTGTCATTCCCGCAAGTTTTTGGCGGGAAACCACTTGTCTGGCTTGAAACATTCTTTCCATATTCTTCATCTTTCAAATTCAACATTACTGCTGAAATACTTACAATGTTGATCCCCACGGGCACAGCCCGTGGCACAAACACCTACCCCATGCAGTTTTCAAAAAAACACAATTTGAAAACTAACGCAGGGGTAAACGTCACACATGCATCCATCCCGCTTTGCGGGATGGAATTCTGCTGCCGTTTAAAGATAACTTAAAAATTAATGTTTCTACTACAATTAAATACTTTAGAAAAGTCCTTCCGAAGCTATAACTTTAATATGGCGACTAGCCATGCCTATTAAAGGTTATTCTATCAAAGGAGGACTACTACAAAGGTTGGTTTAATTAAACATTACTTTTCTTTTGTCTTTGGTAATTTAGAAATTTTCCAAATATAATCATTTTTGTTTTTATCATAAATTCCTTTAATACCAATTTCAATTATTTTAAGTTTAGTATTAATATAAATACTACCTGTTTTATAATCCGAATTACCTTTTAAACTGATACTTTCTAAATTAAAATCACCAACATCATAATATTCTCTTTTTAAAAAATTAAAACTGTCTTCAATGTCATTTTCTGTATTAAAAATAATATTCTCTCCAACAACAATACTATATTTTGACAAAGAATCATCGTCAATACATGAACGATAAAGTTTGTAATTATCTTGTGCAATTGATTTTTCTATTACACTATACAAATAAACAGCATACACATACTGTTTGGAACTTAATTTAAATGTTATACAACTACAAAAAGTAAAAATAATTACTAAAAGAAGTTTAAAAACCAATAATCTTTTCATTTAAGTACTTTAAACACCTTGAATATTATGTCAATTTTTAAAATCAACCTTCTCTACAAGCTTCCTGACCGATAACCCGGTCAAGGATGCTACTACGAAGGTTTATATTAAAGAAGTAATTACTTAATAACTTAGAAAATATACAACCATCACAACTGTTAAATACAACAGTATAGACAAAACATTAAAAAATACTGCCATATTTCCCTTGTGAACATAATTAATCATATGACTGCAGCAATAACCATTCATTAATCCATGTATTGATATTATGACTACTGGAAAAAAGATCGCTGCAGAGGATAGGAATATTGCTAAATGCTTGTTATTTGACCCTAAATAATTGAATAATACAACAGCTGAAAAACACCCTGTCATGATGGATATAATCCCTAATTTAAAACTTTTTAAATATAATTCTTTATTCTTTTCACCAAGAAAATTCATTTATTTTCCTATAATCGACCCTTAATCTCAACATTCTCTACAATATTCTTTAGTTTGAAATCTCTCAAAGTTACTTACAAAAACTGGACAAGCGATGAAACATGCTTGGAGAAAACCTTGCCGAGAGACATCCCGATATCAACTAATAAAAGGAGATTATCGGGACAAAGCTAACTTTCGCAAACTTGGAGGAGCCAATAGAGTGAGCCGCAAAGCGAGCGTTTTTCGGAAATCATGTTTCTGAGCATTAAAACAGTTTTTCAAAGGTCCAACGTAGCTGAAAGTATTACCAGTTGGTTCTCGTTGTTTTTAAACAACGTCGGATGGTAATCCGACCGCTACACATTTCTATTCAAATCTTAAAAATCAATCAAATTTCCAATCTACTGACTTATTGCAACAATCTTTACTACAAAACACATTTTTAATGCCGGATGTTATAAGTGAAGCACTATGGGCTTACGCCCATAGCATCTGCTTCATCTTCGGCAAAAACCGCCGAAGAACATCCCCTGTCGCTAACCGCTTCTGCAATATTCGCGGCTATTTGCCGCATTGCATAAGCAGCTTTAGGGGATACCCTACAACGCATTCACGCCTAAGTTTACACTCGGGACATTCTGCGAAAGCGGGTAAAATAGTTAAATTCTCAAGTCAAGCCTGTCTACAATATCCTTTAGTTTGAAATCTCTCAAGGTAAGCTACGATAATTTTCATTTCTTAATTCTACACATAATTGAAGGAATGTTCCTGTAAAAAACCTTCCAGAGACGGCTCTGCAGATACGATGCCCCTTCTATCTCTTTTATCTATTGATGAAAGGATGCTACCCGCAACCGATGGTAGAGCGAACTGCAAGTGAGCGCTTTTTGGAAGGAACATTCCTGAAAAACACAAACCAAAACAGTTTTTCAAAGAAAATCTATATTCTCTATACATGCGAATTTGCTTTGTGCATAAACATCTGAACTATATGTCTTGTCAAGCAAGCTTGACCACTACGAGGTACTGATTGATTACTGCCAACAATCTGAGTGAATAACCATAGCTCTCGACTTTGGTCGAACAATATAACAACTTAACTGATTCCATCAACTCAATCCGAAGGCGCCGGTTTTTTTGCCGCCGCGGCGTTTTATTATTTTCGCTTTTATCAGAGGTTGCAGGATAAAATGCACGCCCTGCACCGTAATTTTTAAAGCTTGAGCTAAATCCTTTGAGTTCAAATTTCCGGAGTCCTTAAGAAGATTAACCAATTTTTCCTGTTTGGGAGTAAGCGATAACTGTTCTGAGTTTGAAACTTTCGGAATCCTGATAATTCTCTGCCAGGCGCGAGTCAAGGACTCTGCCACTACCTCCAAATAAAATTCCAACCAGGGAGTAAGGTCTTTATCAGCTGATTTTGAATATTGGGCGCCTTGCACGCTTTGAAGAGCTGAATAATATGCGGCTTTATGTTCATAAATAATATCATCTATTGAAAAAATGTGTTCCGTATCAAATTTACCGCGAATCAGCTCCCAGGTACCCAGCAACCGCGCCAAGCGGCCGTTTCCATCAACAAAAGGGTGAATTGACACAAAATTATAGTGAATAATTCCCGAAGAAATTACCGGCAGGTATTCCCCTGCTTCGGTATTTGCATATTTAAGAAAACTATCCATCAATTTGGGTATTTCATTTGGAGTCGGCGGTTTATATATGACCTGGCCCAGGCCGTTTACAACATAGTTCTGAACGCTCCTATATTTTCCCGGAGTATTTCCTTCTTCCGAAGCTCCTTCGGCTATCATTTTATGCAAGCGGCATATTAAATCATTGCTTAGCAGGGCATTGTTTTCTTTTTGAATATAACGCAAGGCGGATAAATAGTTAACAACCGCGCGCTGGGTGGAACTTAAATTCCGCATTTCAGGTTTCCCCTGAGCTAATGCTTTAACTTCCGGTAAGCTCAAAACATACCCTTCAATTGCGGTAGAACCCATAGCGCTGCGGATAATGGCTTCTTTTTGCATGGCCGGTTTCCAGGCAACTTTGATTTTAGAGGATATAATTCTTTCGCGCAGGCTGCTTATTTCATCGATTAGTTTTGACAGGTGAGAGTTTATGGTAAAATTTGGCTTGGTTTTCATAGTGTAATTAAAGCATATTTAAAGTGATATTTAAAGTTACTTTACCGTTGATTTCAGCCGAGATTCTGAATCTATTAAAATGTTTGCAGAAGTTATATGTGTCCTACGTATGTGAAAGGTCCTACGGGACGTAGCTGAAAGTATTACCAGTTGGTTCTCGTTGTTTTTAAACAACGTCGGATGGTAATCCGACCGCTACAAATTTCTATTCAAATCTTAAAAATCAATCAAATTTCCAATCCGCTGACTTATTGCAACAATCTTTACTACAAAACACATTTTTAATGCCGGATGTTATCAGTGAAGCACTATGGGCTTACGCCCATAGCATCTGCTTCATCTTCGGCAAAAACCGCCGAAGAACATCCCCTGTCGCTAACCGCTTCTGCAATATTCGCGGCTATTTGCCGCATTGCATAAGCAGCTTTAGGGGATACCCTACAACGCATTCACGCCTAAGTTTACACTCGGGACATTCTGCGAAAGCGGGTAAAATAGTTAAATTCTCAAGTCAAGCCTGTCAACAATATCTTTTAGTTTGAAATCTCTCAAAATTTCTTACAATAATCTTGAATTTTCTGCTTCACAAAAAAACAGTTCATTGCGTTTGTTTTGAGCACCATTATCCTGATTATGAGCAATAATATTATTGGGTTTTTCATCGAGGACTGTTTGAGCCCCGTCAATTCTTGCATGAAAGGCGAGTTCCGCAGATGCCAAAAATATTTGCAGCGATTTGCTGAAGGTGCGAAAAACAAATCAATGAACAACCTTATTTTTACTAATCTCCGATATTTTCCTTTTCCTTAAGGACATCCCGATGAACCCTTTTTGTGCAACTGCATACCAATCCATGCGCTTACATAGAATAATAAATATTGGTTAACCACATTATTGCCACCGTACACATATCGGCTGACATAACGCGGAGAATAATCTTTTATCATTATTTATTTAATGCTTTTAATTATAGTTTTGATTTGAGCTTTAAGTTTAGGCAGGTCTTCGTGGACTATTTTCCATACTTCATCTATATCTACGCCAAAATATTCGTGAGAAAGTATATCCCTGAAGCCGGCAATTTCTTTCCAGGGCACTCCGGGGTAACTGTCCCTTAATTCCTTTGGTATATGTTTTACAGCTTCGCCTATATTTTCGCAGGCCTTATAAACGGCATATTGTTTTTCTTCATCTTTTGAAAAAGTCTTATGGGTTTCTCCTTTTGTAAACTTTTCCACTTTTAATATTTCTGCTTCAATAGATTTTATATAGAACTCATAACCCTGCTTATTTATTTTCATAAATGGTAACAACCTCTTTTAAGATTTTATCTCTTAATAACGGGTGTAATGCCTTTATAGTTACAAGATCAACTTTTTTCCTGAACATCTTTGTTAAGTCGTTTTTAATAGCTACAAAACCAAACCCTTTAGGTTTATTAAATCTCACCAAAACATCTATATCGTTTGAAACACTTTTTTCCTTTCTTCCAACAGAACCAAATAAACCAAGATATTCAATACCGGACTTCATACAATAAGCATTGATCTGATTTTGTCTTTTTCTAATTTGATTATAAATAGAACTGCCTGTCATGATTTTATCCTCGTTAATAGACGTTAATTCTTCTCGTTTATATTATATCAAATCTTTATATACCTTCAAACCTAATTGCGTAATTTAAAGTGATATTTAAAGTTACTTTACTGTTGATTTTAACCTGGATTCGGAATCAATCAGAAAATTAGCTGAGGTTACCACTTCTTCTCCGGGTGAAACCCCCTCAATAATTTCATAATACCCTTCTGCGTGAACACCCACGGTAACTTTTCTGGGCTCATACATGCCGTTTCCTTTATTAACAAACACCAGCTGTCTGGTGCCGGTATCAAGCACCGCTTCTTCCGGCACAGCTACTTTTTTTCCAATAGCCACATGAACAACCGTATCTGCAAACATTTCCGGTTTCAGCAAACCCTTTGGATCAGAAACTTCTGCGCGCACCAGCAAAGACCTGGTTTCACTGGTCATATAAGCGCCCACAGAACTTACTTTGCCGATAAATTTTTTTCCGGGCAGGGCTGACGTAGTTACTTCCATTAACTGCCCTTCTTTGATAAGATTTGCCTCATTTTCATAAACCTGAGCATAAATCCATACGGTACCGCCGTTTTCGTTGGTCATAATCAGGTTTGACGGAGATTCGGAAGTCTGTGAATAGCGTTTTATCTGCGCATCAGATAAACCTAAATGTTTTAAGCGTTCTATAGATGATATTAAAGATGAATTTGGCTGATCGCTGATTTCAGAAGAACTTTTAAATGCAACCTGGTAATCCACAATTGCAGAATAGAGCTCAATATCATGCGCCACCTTGCCGGAAGCACGCACCAGAGTTTCCAGGTTTCTTCTGCTGACTTTTGTTAATTTTACGCCAATGAGCTGCTGCCTTTCCGGGCTTATGTATACACCTTCACCGCCAAGTGCCGGTGTTTTATTCTCTGCTTTTACCAGATCCATACCGCATATAGGGCAACTGCCGGGTTTATTAGAAGTATAGCTGGGGTGCATAGGGCAGTAATATTTCTGGCCCTGAACATCTTCTGTTTCACTGTGATTATGTTTATTCCCGCAGGAATTAATTCCGGCGAAAGAAAATAATAATAAACTTACTGTTAAACATAAAATTAATCTTTTTCTTAACATTTTCATGCCTCCACGGACTACTTTAGTTCTCTGCCGACAATACGTTCAAGTTCACCCAGATTTTTTTCATATTCAACTACATACTGGTAATATTCCAGCCGCAGCGCAAGCAAAGTCCGCTGGCTGTCAAGCAAGTCTATGAAATCAGTTTTATTTGCCTGGTAGCTCGCCTGCGAAATTTCCAGCAGTTGTTTTGCCTTGGGTATTATTGCGTTTGCGTATTCATTTATCAGTTGTTGGTAAGTTTTGACTTTTGTATACAGAACTTTCATATCGTAATAGGTCATATTTTCCATATTTGTGTACTGGGCCTGCGCCATTTCCTGTTCCTGCTTTGACTGTGCAACCATGGCCCTTTGTTTCCAGAACCAGAGCGGAAGATTTAGCGATACCATATCTAAATGGCCTGCATATTCCCCGGTATTGCTCATATACTGCCTTTTGTAGCCTATCATAAAGTCAGGCAGATATTCCCTTTTAAACAGTGCTGTTGAAAGCTTGTTTTTTTCCAATAGGTTTTTTGCTGCCTTCAACTCCGGGCGGTTTTTCAACGCTATTGCTGTAAGTTCTTCCAGTGAATATTTAAAATCATAGTTTACAGGCTCCACAGGGCTTCCCGGCAGGGTATCAGGTTTGTTGTTCAATAAAACATTAAGCATGGCCTGCATGGCATCCCTTTCCTGCTTCATTATAACAAGCATATTAAGCATTTTTGATAATTCCACCTGGGCGCGCAAAACATCGCTCTGGCTGGTTTTTCCTGTAATATAACCCGCTTCAACGGATTTTATTATACTTTTCATAAGCTGTGAACTTTCATCATATATAGTGACAGCTTTGGATGCGGCTAAAAAAAGAAAGTAGGAAGTTTTTGTCCTTGCTATTACTTCCAGTTCTTTTGAAAGGTATTCACCGTTTCTTATCATTTCTGCTTCGTTTCCGGCTATCTTCCCCCGCAGAGAAAGCTTTCCCCAGAAAGGGATTTCCTGGGTAAAACCGTACATATTCATTTTATTTAAGGAATCATATTCAATGCTTAAAACGGGGTCCGGCAAATTACGCACCGGAATAATGCCTGATTTTGATGCAAGATATTTCTGTCTTGCGGCCTGAATTTCAGGATTGTTTTCTTTTGACTGTTTTACGGCATCTTCCAGCAACAGGACCTTTTCCTGAGCAACGCCATAACCGCCAGTCAGGCTTAGCAACATCAAAAATATAATAGTTTTTTTCATTTTTTACATTCTCACTAAAACAAAATATTTGCCTACTATCCAAATGGCACTACTGATGATAGAAAACTCTGTAGCCGTCTTTACGCCAATATTATACCATATTGCCTGCAAACTATTTTTGGATATACTTTTTCTGCTGTTCATTTTTTATTAACATAAAAAAAGAAGATTCTTTCCTGCAGTCATTTGTTTACCTCAATATGCAATTAGATTTATTCTATGCGTTACTTTTTTTGTACCAGGCTCATCCCGCATTTTGAACATTTCCCGGGATTATCACTTGTTACGTCGGAATGCATAGGGCATACATAACTAACTTTTTTATTTTCAGTTTTATTATCTATACTGACCGCCGGCTCAGGTTCGGTCATTCCCATCATAGGACAATGGGCCGTTGTACGGTTACACCCATACAAAAACAAACCAGCTGATACACATACTGCCGCAACCACTAAAACTGACTTTTTCATAAATTCCTCCATTACATTTTCCGCCGGTTTTGGCGGATAGAGTTTATGCGGAAGCCCAGGGTGGGCTGACGCAAAACCCCATGTATAAAAATTTAGCTACTTAAGTCTATTAATCAGCTCAAAAATATGCGGGCCCTTAACTATCAGAAATCCCGCTAAAATCAGGATGTAAAGCGAACCTAAAATAATGCCTGCATAAGCATAATTTTTACCCCTCAACTCCTCCCCTGCCAGAATTTCCCTCAAAGCAATGCTTCCAAATACAATTGAAACAACAGCTTTTTCTATTCCAAACAATTGCACGAAAGATAACAAACCCATAACCATACTTGCTATTGCCAGCTTTGATTTCATTTTCCGCACCCCCCGCAGGTACATGCTGCACCATTTTTCTTCTGGCTGCATTCACATAATACCTGGTAGTAATTATTATAAAAATCAATAAAATTCAGCGGGGCGATAATGCTTTTGGCCGAAAAGCAAAACAGTTGCTTTTTGAACAAATCCGTATATTTATTTTCTGTATCAACTGAAGTGATTCCGTAGGTGTAGGGGGTGATTATAGAAAAACAGACAAATAGAACAACAACGACGGCGCAGGCAATAGGTACCGGTATCCATTTGAAAACAGGTAATTCTAACTTTTTTCCAGTTTTTTCTTTAAGGCGTGTTTTTAAGCGGGCTCTGAAACCCGAAGAAACTTCTATTGTTTCGCAATTTTTTAAAAGTTCGTTTTGTTTTGAAAACAGAGAAAGGGTTTCCCTGCAGGGTACACAATTCTTGAGATGTTCTTCAATCAACTGCCTTTCTCTGGCACTTAATTCACTGTCCAGATACGCGGAAAGCTTTTGTTTGATATTTTTTGGCTCCATACCCTATTAAACGTAAGAACCTCCAAAAACTTGCGGTCAAAAAGCCTGTTCCAGGTCTCTTTTCAAATCTTCTTTATTTTCTAATCCTACCGAAAGCCTCAGCAAATTGTCTTTAATGCCTCTTTGTTCTCTTTCAGTTTGAGAAAATGAACCATGGGTCATTTTTGGCGGGTAGCAAACCAGTGATTCCACCCCGCCCAGGCTTTCGGCAAGGGAAAATAATTTGAGTTTTGAAATAAATTTATTTACCTGCCTGAATCCGCCTTTTAGTTCAAAACTTATCATCCCTCCGTAACCGCTCATTTGTTTCCGGGCAATACCATAACCTTTATTACTTTTTAAGCCGGGATAATATATTTTTTCCACCCGCAGATGTTTTTCAAGATAGCCCGCCAGATAAAGAGCATTCTGCTCATGCGCTTTCATCCTTACCGCCAGAGTTTTTATTCCTCTTAACACCAGCCACGAATCCCAGGGGCCCGGCACCGCACCGGCGGCATTCTGGTAAAACTTTAGGCTGTCATACATTTTGTTATCAGAGGTTAACACCGCGCCACCTATGACATCACTATGGCCGGCCAGGTATTTTGTAGTACTGTGTACTACAATAGCAGCGCCCAGCTCAAGCGGTTTCTGGAAATAGGGGCTTGCAAAAGTATTGTCAACGGCTAAAATCAGCTTGTGCTTTTTTGCAATTCGGGCGGCATAACTGATATCTATTATTTTTAAAAGCGGGTTTGTAGGCGTTTCAAGCCAGATCATTTTTGTGTTTGGTTTTATGAGTTTACTCAAACTGCTGATATCATCAACATCAAAATAATCCGCTTCAAGCCCCCATTTTTTCATAACTTTCTCAATAAGCCTGTAAGTACCTCCGTAAACTTCATCTCCGCAGATAATGTGGTCGCCGTTTTTTAACAAATTGAAAATTGCATGCGTCGCCGCAACACCGGATGAAAAGGCAAGCCCGTACTGGGCTTCTTCAAGAGAGGCAAGCGAATCCTCAAGCGCTTTACGGGTTGGGTTGCCTGTACGTGAATATTCATAACCTTTATGTTTGCCAACAGCTTCCTGCTGATAAGTAGAGGTTTGATAAACCGGGACAATAACCGCCCCCGTAGCCGGATCAGGTTTTTGCCCGTCATGAATAGCCCTGGTTTCAAATTTCATATTAGATTCCCCTTATTCTTAAAGCATCATGCAGCAAAGAATTTCCGTCGCATTTGTAACAGTGGTTCCTATCGTCACTGGAAAACTTATTTCCCTTTACAATAGCCGCGGCTTCCATTATAGTATCATAATACCATTTAGGAGCAGGCGCGCGGTGTCCTTCATATTTTGAGCCCGGGTTAGGGGACCAGACAAAAGGCACCACGTTCGCGCCTAATCCGGAAATAACCCTGACACCCTCAAGAAAACTCTCTTTTGGTTCAATACCCATAACAAAAACACCATAAACATTGCCTTCGCCGAATATTTTTACTGCTGATTCAATGGATTCAATGAATTCTTTATGTGATGTATTCTCAGCTTTGCCGGGGCAGACTGCAGAGTACAGCCTCTCATCCCAGATTTCCATGCTGTAGCCTATAGCGGCAATTCCGCTGTCATGATATGCTTTTATGCTGTCGCCTTTAGCCGGCGACGGGAGAACTGTCCCCGGGAGCTTTTTTAAGCCTGTGTGTTTTAGGATTGACTGCACTATTGCCGTAACTTGTTTTGTTTCATTTTCTGCTGTGGTGCACCCTCCGGTAATCAAAACATGTCTGGCCATACCTTCTTTCCAGGCTTCACCGGCAACTTCTCCGATTGCTTCAATGGTTTTCTTTTTCAATACCGAATTATATGTTTTTGAGGTTGATACCAGGTTGCAAAACAAGCATTGTTTATTTTTACTGAAATGAGAACAATAATTCTGATAGCAGAAAAATAAGCAGTCTTCTCCTCCCACCTGCCCTATTTCCGGCATATTATAACCCTGAGATGTTTTTTTGTTGTAAAACTCCGGGCGCCGGAGCCAGTTTACTTCGCAGATTTCAATTTCATTTTTATAAAGAAGCCTTTTATTGTTTTTTTGCTTTATTTTATAAGGCGCATCATTTTTCATCCTGAATTGTACAACCGTACCGTCAGGGAGAGTGAAATCATCCGGCAATAGCGTTCCTGCATGGTCATCAAAATCCCAGCCGAAAAGCCCGTGCCTTTGCTCCTTGAAACTAACACCAAGCCCTTTCATGGACTGCCTGTCGGCATTAACACCTTCTACAAGAAGCGAGGCCTTGAGTTCCAAATAATTTTCCGGCTTTGTTGCGGGCAGTTTCAAATTTTCATATTTCATAAACAAACTCCTCTTTCTGAGTAATAAAATAATCTATCAAATCTGATCTAGTAATAACTGCAACGGGCGATTCTCTGTCACTGGTAACAATTATCCCGGAACTGCCTGACAGCAGGATTCTGTACGCTTCGGATATATCCTGGCCTTCCTGAAGGTGAGGAAGGGGTTTTCCCATTATGGCGCTGATTTTCTGCTTGAAAATATCAATCCCGTCGCTTAAATTTTTCATTATTGAAGCCTCATTAAGGCTTCCTATTACTTTCCCTGATTCAATTACCGGAAGCTGGGAAATATTATACCTGTGCATCAGTTTAACCGCGGAAGCAAGGGACTCATGCGGTTTAACTGATATAATTGGCGGCATACCTTTTCTGCCGTTAAGTATATCTTTTAATTTCACGGATTTGTTTTTAAGGCCTTCCCAAAAACCGTTTTCCTGCATCCAGGAATCAGAAAATATTTTTGTAATGTAATTTCTTCCGGTATCGGGCAATATAACAACAATATATCTGGGGGTATCAAGGCGTTGGGCATATTTTAAAGCAGCCGCTAAAGCAGTGCCGGAAGAACCGCCGACAAGCAAGCCTTCCTCCCTGGCAAGCTGCCGGGCCATATTGAAAGATTCCTTATCGCTTACCCGTATCATTTCATCAACAATCTGCCGGTTAAAAGTTTTGGGAATAAAGTCCTCGCCAATACCTTCAACCTTATAGGGGCGGGGGCTGTCGCCGGACAAAATTGAACCTTCCGGGTCAGCGCCAACCACTACCAGTCCAGGATTTTTTTCTTTCAGATATTTTGCCGTGCCGGAAATGGTCCCGCCTGTACCCATGCTGGCCACAAAAACATCAATTTTTCCCTCCGTATCCTGCCAGATTTCACGGCCTGTTGTCAGGTAATGGGCCAGCGGGTTATTGGAATTTACAAACTGGTTAGGCCTGTAGGCACCGGGTATTTCCCGCGCCAGCCTGTCTGCAACACCATTATAACTTTCGGGTGAATCCGGCGGCACGGAAGTGGGTGTAATAACAACTTCTGCCCCGTAAGCTTTTAAAAGGCTTATTTTATCTTCACTCATTTTATCCGGCATAACAAAAATCACCCGGTATCCTTTTACTGCGGCCACAAGCGCCAGGCCCACGCCGGTATTGCCGGCCGTAGCCTCAATTATTGTACCGCCCGGTTTTAACAGCCCTTCTTTTTCAGCAGCTTCAATCATGGCTATGCCTATCCGGTCCTTTATGCTTCCACCCGGGTTTAAGTATTCCACTTTGACATAGATTGTTGATTTTATGTCTTTAGTTATTCTGTTAAGCCGGACCAGCGGCGTTTTACCTACTGATTCAAGAATATTATTGTACAGAGCCATCTTAATACTCCTTGCCTGCGCGTTTAAATGTTTGTACATCTTTTCTTGTAAAGCCGGCCATGGCAAGAGGCGAGGCGATACCCCATTTAACCTCAGCTTTTCTGCCGTATGGATGATCTACAAAATCAGAAAAATTGGCAGTATCGCAAAGTACCATTTCTTTTTTTCTTGCTTTAAAAGTAAGCTTTCTGAAAAGTTCATTTTTATCCCTGCTCTGCGCAGTGGCAGTGGCTACATTTTCGGCCCCAATCACTGATTTCGCTGTTTTAAGCAGAAATGATGCACCGGAACCGCCTGAAGAAGCAATCAGCACGCGCTTAAAGCTGCGCAGATTGTTGACAAGAATTGAATAACTTTTGTTTTTATTCATGATTTTTTACCTCCCTGTTGATACCCCAATTACTCGTTTAAAAGAGTCTGGGGTATAACCCTCCTGTTAGTTTTTGAAAGCACAAATATTGCGTTTTGTGCAAATAGATTCGGCAGAAATCCAACTGTATTGCTTTTGCCGAGATAGTAGGCCTGCTCAATATTTATTTCTCTATCTCTGCAGAATTCCTTAAAATCTTTAATACTTAAAAATCTTAAATTCGGTGTCTCATACCACTGGCCTGGCAGGCTCCCGGTTACGGGAACTTTGCCTGCGAAAAACAATTTGGCGCGGGATTCTAAATGTGCAAAGTTAGGAAACCCTATAATTACTTTAGCCCCTATTCTAAACGTTTCTTCAATTACGTATTCCACCTTTCTAACCTGCTGTAAGCTCTGATTTAGTATCACGTAATCAAACACCTTGTCAGGAAACCCGTTTAATCCGTTATCCAGGTCGCCGTGCAGTACGCTTAATCCTTTTTCTACGCACTTATATATTGCGCTTTCATCAAGTTCTATGCCCTGAACTACAGCGTTCTTCACATTAGCAAGATGAAAAATCAGATCGCCTTCGCCGCAGCCCAGGTCAATCACCCTGGCCCCTTCATGAATTATTTTACCTATTAACTGATGGTCAAACCTTATAGTATCAGAAACCATTGTTTTTATTTCTCCCGTTTATATTCTCAAGAAAATGCTCAATCAATTTACTCTCAGCTTCAACTTCAACCAGAAAAGCATCGTGGCCGTATGTAGAAAATATTTCGCAATAAGTGACATCAATCTGTTTTAATTTGAGCTGGTGCACCAATTCCTTTGATTGGGCGCAGGGGTAAAGCCAGTCAGACTTAAAAGACAACACAAGGAATTTAACATCCGGGTTTTTGACGTTTTTTACAAGTTTAGCTCCGGAAACATCAAAATAATCCATTGCTTTGGTAATGTAAAGATACGTGTTGGCATCAAATCTTTTTACAAAACTCTCACCCCTGTAACGCAGGTACCCTTCAACTTCAAAATCAGCATTAAAACTGAAGCTATAACCATCTTTTTTAAGCCTTCTTGAAAATTTTTCTTCCATTGATGCAGCGCTCATATAGGTTATGTGCCCGATCATCCGCGCAACCGCCAGGCCTCTGTCAGGCTGCCCGGATTCATAATAGCCGCCTTTGTTCCAGGCCGGGTCTGCCATTATTGCCTGCCTGCCAACCTCATCAAAAGCAATCTGCTGGGGAGAATGTTTCATTGCAGTAGCTATAGGAATAACACTGCGGACCTTTTCAGGGTAAGACGCAAACCACTGCAGGGCCTGCATGCCGCCCATGGAACCACCTGCAACCGATAGTAACCGTTCTATGCCTAAAAAATCAACCAGCTGTTTCTGTGCTTTTACCATGTCTGAAATCGTAATTAGCGGAAATTCAAGTCCGTAGGGTTTTAAAGTCTTCGGGTTTAGGGAAGACGGGCCGGTGCTTCCCTTGCAGCCGCCTATGACATTTGAACTTAAAATATAATATTTGTTTGTATCAAAAGCTTTGCCAGGGCCAATCATATCATCCCACCAGCCCGGGTTGTCATCGCCCTGATGGTAACCTGCGGCATGGGCATCTCCTGAAAAAGCATGCAGTACTAATATTGCATTTGATTTTTCATTATTGAGCGTGCCGTAAGTTTCGTAGGCTAAAGTTACAGGCCCCAGTTTTTCCCCGCTTTCCAGTACAAGCTCATCAGGCGCGGCGGCAAAAGTAAAATATTTTGTTTCAACTATTCCTAAGCTTTCTTTTTTTTCAGCCATAAACTTTCCTTTTATCAGGCTTTTGCTAAAGCCTGTTCAATATCAGCAATTATGTCATCAATATGCTCTATACCTATTGATAAACGGATAAAATCAGGAGTAACGCCGGTGGCCTGCTGTTCTTCGGCTGACAACTGCTGGTGTGTTGTGGTTGCAGGATGAATAGCCAGTGACTTGGCATCGCCCACATTGGCAAGATGAGAAATCAGCTCCAGAGAATCAATAAACTTTTTGCCGGCTTCAATGCCTCCTTTAATACCAAAACCCAAAATTGCGCCTGCGCCTTTCTTGAGGTACTTGTCAGCGCGCGCTTTATCAGAACTTGAAGCAAGCCCCGGGTAATTTACCCAGCTTACCTTTGAATGCTTCTCAAGATATTTTGCAACGGCAAGCGCATTTTCAGAATGCTTAGGGAGCCTCAGATGGAGTGTTTCTAAACCCTGAAGAAACAAAAATGAATTAAACGGCGATAGAGCAGGGCCCAGGTCCCGGAGCAAGGTTACCCGCGCTTTAATAATATAGGCTATATTGCCAAGAGGTTTAAGCGCTTCTACAAAATTAATACCGTGGTAACTGGGGTCAGGTTCAGCTATCAGCGGGAATTTGCCGCTGGTCCAGTCAAATTTACCTGAATCAACAATAACTCCTCCTATAGATGTGCCGTGGCCTCCTATAAACTTAGTAGCCGAATAGACCACAATATCAACACCGTAATCAATAGGCCTTAACAAATATGGTGAAACGGTATTATCCAAAACAAAGGGAATGCCGTTTTTGTGTGCAACCTTTGAAATTCCTTCAAGGTCAGCAATATCCAGCTTGGGATTTCCTATGGATTCTGCATAAATTGCCTTTGTTTTGGGCGTTATGGCTTTTTCAATGGCCGCCAGGTCATTTGATTTTACAAACCTGACCTTGATGCCGAATTTTGGGAACGTATAGTGGAACAGGTTATAGGTTCCTCCGTAGAGATTATCCGCTGAAATAATCTCATCGCCTGTCTGGGCAATATTTAGAAGCGAAAGCGTTATCGCAGACTGCCCGCTTGAAACGGCAAGCGCACCCACGCCTCCGTCAAGCGCAGCTATGCGTTTCTCAAAAACATCTGTTGTTGGATTCATCAAGCGGGTATAAATATTTCCGAATTCCTTTAATCCAAAAAGATTTGCCGCATGTTCTGTGCTTTTAAACTGATACGACGTTGTCTGATAAATAGGTACTGCCCTGGAACCTGTTGTTGGATCCGCTTCCTGGCCTCCGTGTAATGCTAAGGTCTCTGTCTTTAATTTTGAATCTAATTTACTCATGGCCTTGTTCTCCTTAATTTTAGATTAACCCTTTTATGGGTTTTTTACGAAATAAGTCTTAAATCTTAATTTTTACCTCCTTTGCATATAAAGATGATAGGAATGGTAGTCTTTTACTTTAAAAAAATACTCCTGCTTTTTTTAAATACTATAATCCAAAATATTTTTTGTATTGGCCTTACATTTTATTGCCATATCTTCTATTGTTACATTGTCAACTATTTCGTTTACGCTGTCACGCACTTTTTCCCAGACTCCTTTAAACGGGCACTTTTTAGAATAATCGCATTTTGAAGGCCCCGTGTTTGATACACAGGTAATCGGAGACGTAGGGCCGTCAGTCAGCCTTACTATTTCCCCCAATGTAATCTTGCCGGGATGCTTCGCAAGAAAAATACCGCCGTCATGGCCTCTCTTGCTGTAAATGTATCCCGCGCCTTTTAATGTCAGTATTATCTGGCCCAGGTATTTAAAAGGTATGTCCTGCCTTTTTGAAATATCTTTTATCTGAACAAGTTCCTGCTGGGTTGCGCCGGGTTTATATTTCAGGGCTAAATCAAGCAGAATCTTTAAAGCATAATCACCTTTATAAGTAAGCCGCATTAAAACCTCTATTGATTACATTGTCTATCATCTTGGTATTGTTATAGCATACCACTGTATTTTTGTCAAGGGGTATTTTAAAAATGTTTTAATAACAGATATTTTTCGTGCAGAAACTATCCAAATTGTTTTTTTAAGGTTTCCCGGGCGCGAAAGATGAGCGCTTCAACGGCAGGCACGGAGCAAGCAAGTATAGCCGCAATTTCTAGGTAAGATTTATCATCATAAATACGTAATATCAATGCTGTTTTTTGTTTATCCGGAAGCTTAGCCAGTAATGAATTTACTTTCTCCCTTACTTGCTTGTTTTCTAACAGGGTTTCTGCGCCCGGTTCGTCCGGATTATATAATTCCCGTATTTTTTCTTCTTCATCAGGATTATTTTGGGAAACCTGGAGGGTTCTTTTATTCCTGTTTTTTCTCAGATAATCTATACTGACATTATGTGCGATTCTAAAAAGCCAGGTAGAGAATTTTGACCTGGGTTCATAATACGGTACAGCCCGGTATACTTTAAGAAACACTTCCTGCGCTAAATCTTCCGCATCTTCCCTGCTTCCAATATAACGGTAAATAAAGTTTATTATCGGCTTTTCATAGCTGTCAAGAAGCAAGTCAAATGCCGAGAGATCCCCTGTTTTTACTTTCAGCATTAATTCAATATCGTTATTTTCCATTATTCATTTTTTTAATGCTTTTTATCTGTAGGCCGGGTCATCTACTTCAATTACTTCTTCTTTTTGTTCTTTTTTACGGAAAACTATCCTTGAAAGCAGAATGCTTAATTCGTATAAAACCAAAGTGGGGACAGCCATCATAAACTGGCTGAAAATATCCGGCCCCGGGGTTAGCACGCCTGCTACTATGAAAATAGCCAGAATGGCATACTTACGGTTTTTTGACAGGCTCTGCGGCGTAACAATACCCATTTTTGTAAGAAATAAAATAACCAGCGGCAGTTGGAAAACAATCCCAAAACCAAGCAAAAAAATGGTAACGAAAGATATATAACTGCTTACTGAAATCATGGGTTCAATATTTTCCGCTCCGCACGCCAGCAGAAACTTCAAACCCTGAGGAAGCACCAGAAAAAACCCAAACAATAAACCGCTTACAAACAACAGATACGAAACCGGTACCAGCCAGTAAATATGCTGTTTTTCTGTTTTTATAAGCCCGGGGCTTACAAATTTCCAGGCCTGATAAATCAGCACCGGCATAGCAACTACCAATGCCCCGTAAAATGCCACCTTTATTTTTACAAAAAACGCTTCTGCCGGTTTAATAAATACCAGATGTCCTGCCGGTTTTGAAAGAATGGCAAGTATCTGGTCAATATAGAAATAACAAACAAGGGTGCACAGGGCAGTGGTAACCAGACACACTATTATCCTTTTTCTTAATTCTTCCAAGTGCTCAATTAATGTTTGTTCCGTATTCATATAAGTACTGATAACCCCCGAAAACTTCTTTCTCTGTATTCTCTTTCTCTGCTTGCCCTTCCGAAGTTATTGATTTAAATGTAACAAATAGTTACGTTTATTTGAAGCTCCACGCCTTCACAGGCGTGGATTCAAACCTTATCTACAGCGCAGGAACAAGCTCTACGCTGAAATACCCGAAGCGGACAAACGCTATCCATCCACGGCTTTATAACCGTGGATTTCCGCGGAGGGTGTTAAATCATGCTAACGAAGGAGGGTGCTAATCAGTGGACCATCACACACGCATCATGAACCAGCCTTATACCATTTTTATTACAATACTCTACCGCTTTTTCACTACTGGCGCCGGGTTGCATCCACACATTCAGTAATCCCAGCTTCTTACATTCCTCAACCACCTTTTCTGTAACTTCCGAAGGAACCACTATATTTACCACATCCACCTTCACAGGAATATCTGCCAACGCCTTGTAGCACTTTAGCCCCTCTATTTCCGGAAGGCGCGGGTTTACCGGATACACTTCATACCCGCGGTTTTTTAGGCTCATCAAAATCTTATAGCCAAACTTCTGCTTATTATCCGTAGCACCTACCAGCGCATATTTTTTCATCGCTATGAATTCACTAATCAAATCTTCCATCTTCATCCTCCCTAAAAAAGTATTTTGCTAAACATATGAATTGAGCTTACTTTTGAAACGATTTTAAGCGGCTTCTGCTGTTTTAAATGAAATAAAATGGATTAGGTTTTCAACTGTTTGACGATCCCGCCGTGGCGGGTGAGGAGTTTTGAAAACCCCGTTTTATTTCATTGTTCCACAAGGAAAAACAGCAATTATTCCGATGCTTTCATTTTGCAAAACAAGCGAACAAATCGTTTCAAATAGTATATTGCTCAATTCAATACCGGTAAAAGCAAAATACTGTCCAGTACCACTTTATCTTCACCATATTGTATAAAATACGCCGTTTTTATCTTTGCCGTGCCCTGATATTTCAAATACAACTGCATTAACTCTTTTGCCTTTGCTAAATCACCTTTCTCATTATAGGCATACACCAGATTTGCATAATAATCCAGCTGATAAGGGTCCAACTCTAATGCTTTTGAAAACTCCGCGATGGCCTTATCAACACCGCCTTCCTTAATATAAGCAAAACCCAGATTGTTGTGGTACACCGGGTTTTCAGGTTCGCGGCTTACCTTATCAGAAAAATAACTTACCGTAACCGGTGTTTTAAACGCCATGGCATCAAGGGCCCTGTAAACATTATACCTCTTTTGAAACTCTTTCTGTTTAGCCTGTCTGCCGGTTTTTCCGTATAATTCAGCCAGGTTCTGGTAAGAATCAGGAAGCAGTTCATCTTTTTTTACTGCTGTTAAATACTGTCTTTCAGCATCAGCTATATTACCCATAAAAAATCTCAGCTGGCCCAGGCTGTTATAAACATACGGGTCTTCCGGATTAAGCTTTATTGACTGCGCAAATTGTTCCAGCGCCTCTGAATTCCTGCCAGCTACAGAACAAGCACTTCCCAGGCAGTACCGGGCATAAGAGTCCTGCGGATATTCTTTTACCAGATTTTCAAAATCTTCAATTTTTAAATCATACACCAGCCAGGAATACCCTATATTTCCTGACGGCTTAAAAAATTTAAGCCAGCGGTGTGTTTTACGTATTTTAAAAACGTCCTGTAGATTATTGGCATTTATTACAATGTTGCCTGCAACCGGTATGCGCGGATTAAATATTATCTGTTTACCTTCTGTTTCCTTGATTACCAGGTTCCTGTCCTGCCCCCAGTCTAAATTTGAATCTACCAGATGCTTATACCCATTTTTAGCCCCGCCGGCTATTTCATTGAAATAGGCAATGTAGTACGGGTGTGCCAGCGCGCTGTCAACGGCAAACCAGGCAAGCAGAAGTATCAGCGCTGGCTTGAAATGTTTTATTTTTAATTCCGCCAGGCCGCTTATAAACACAAAAATAAAAGGAAACACAGGCAGAAGATACCTGTACCCGGCATTATTTTTATTGAGAAAACAGTTTATAATGCACAGAACAATTACCGGCAGGGCCAGGTAAACATATCCGGACAGATATTCTTTTTTATAAACCTGCCTGAAAAAAAGCAGAAACAGAAAAATCATCAGTATCAGCGGAAGCGGTTCTTTATAAAAAAACGCTTTAGGAAAGTAATACCACCACCCGCTATAGGAATATTTGCCGTCTAAAAATGCGGGATGCCCTATTTCATTTATATACTGCTGTCTGTCAAAACCTATAATGTACGGCTCAGGCAGAAGCCTGAGAATAGGCGTTTTATTTAAATTTGTAAACAAACTGCTTCTGAGCATTTTACTGTCAGTTTTTTCAAAAGTCCCCTTAAAAGAATACCCTGCATTAAGAATAAAAAGCCCGATAATGACAGTAAAAATGTACGGCAACAGCCGGAATTTCTTGCCAAAAAAAAACGTTTCTGCTAAAACCAGCAAAAACATAATAACCAGCATCATAACTGCGGTAAATTTAGAAAGCAATGCCAGGCCCATAAAAATACCTACAAGCAGTACTTTCTTAAACGGTTTTTTGCTTTCTCTCAGGCGCCAGGAGGTATAAATAGCGCACATCATAAAACAACCCAGCAATATATCTGTAGTAATAAGCCCCGAGTGCGCAATAATGTTTGGCGACAGCGAAAAAAGCGCCACTGCCAGCAGGCCTGCCTTTTGCCCGTAAAGACTTTTAGCAAACCGGTAAATGTAAAAACCCAGGATTAGTGAAAACAATGCCAGGATAAACCGCGCCCAGAAAAGGCGCTGGTCCCAGGAACTAAAATGAAAATTATTTAACACAATGCCGTGCAGATAAAAAGAAAGGCTGGGGTGGCGGATAGTGCTTTCTGTATTCCAGTTATGGTGTTGAGCCAGATACCAGCCAGTACGCAGGTAATCCATTTCATCATAGGTATCGGTAGCAACGCTTATCATCAGCACAATTCTGATAAACATTATAGCCAGCAAACCCGAAACAATAAATGTATTTAATTTTTTCATTTTTTTTATCTATAACACATCAGCTAAATCAAACCGCTGGGATAAAGTGCTGCGGGTAGCGCACTTGCGTCATTATATAAAAAGGAAAGCAAGTGAAAACGATATCCTGTGAACAAAAATGTTAAAGCGAAAGCTTTATCCAGAAAAACGAATATGTTAGGAAATGAAGGATTAGCAAATGATTTATCCCTGTTTCAAAGATGTCTGGATAAAGGGGTTTGAACACAAGGGTAAACCGTCACACGCTTTCACCTGCAAAAATAATTGCAGGCTCAGCAGCCTTCTATCCCTTGCTGATTTATCTATAACACATCAGCTAAATCAAACCGCTGGGATAACCGTCACACACATATGGTTTCATCTTTTTAAGCAAGATGAAACCATATTGACTTTTAAAAATCCGAGTCCAGTGTAAAAGTCTGCACATCATAATTATCTGCTATGTCATTACTAAAACCTACGCTTAAATACTCCATTACATAAACCCAGGCAGGCAGTTTAATAAGTCTCCAGGATAAACTATAGGTAAAGTGATGTTTATCTTCCAGGGTTTCAAACAACCCCGGCTGGTAATAATAACCTGCCCGCACAAAAAAATCCTTTTTCATTAACGTAGACTGGTATTGCCCGCCTAAATGAGGGCTTAGGGACTGTCTGGTTTTAAGTTTATATTCAGCAAATTCAGGGACCAGGTTAGATCCGGGTAAAATCTCGTTACCATCAAATTTTGCATAATGCAGGTCAAAATCAAACATAAATTGCTTATTCATTTTATAACCCACACCTGTATTTATCTGCAGGGGCATATGAATATCATTAAACCATTTAAAAGTTCCAATATCAGCATTTCTGTTTTCATTTACATCAAAATAGGCCGGCGGCCTAACCATTATGCCAAACTGCACTTTGTCGCTTACCTTGTACATAGCAGATAAATCGCAATGAAATGTAGTACTGTCTTCATACACACTCATGTAATCTGCCGGTGCGTGATAATCATAACTTAATCTGGCAACAAGAATACTGGCGTTTACACCAAACGCCAGCCGGTCATTATACTTCCATATTAAAGGAAACAATATCCTTGTAAGAGAAAAACTGATTTCATATCTCTCTCCCGGATGGCCCATATCCAGGACAAACTTATTTTTATCTGCCAGATTATTTGTAAAAGTAAGGTTATATAGCCCGTCTAAATAAAAACCCCAGGTAAAACCATTGGATTTCTTTGTTTTATGCAGAAACCCGAAATTTGTTGCTTCGCTTTTCCACACATCATCTTTTGACGCTTTATCAAAATCAAAAGATTTGTCTATAAAATTTACATAGTTCAAGGAAACATAATTATTATAATCAGAAAAAGCAAAACCTGCCGGATTATAAATAATTGAGTTTACATCATCTGCTATGCCGGTAAAAGCGCCGCCCATACCTATAACTTTTGAGCTGCCCCGGCTGTAACCCGTATAGGCAAGATAGTTGGATGCAAAACAAACGGATTTTAAAAAAACTAAAACCATTAATATCAATAATATATTTCTATTTGTTTTCAAACTTATATCCCGCTATTTTTTCTTCAAGCTCTTTTAAATGCTTGTCGCTAAGCTTTTCTTTTGCCAGCGGATACAGGTATTTATCTTCCTTTGCCGCATGGGGCGGCAATAAGCCAAATATTTTATGGGCCGCATCTATTACACTTTCACGAATATGCCTGTCTTGGGGATTGTTTTTATATTTTTCAATAAACTTATTTAATTCTTCGTATTCTTTAATAATTACCGCGTGTTCAGCTAATATTTCTGACAATATTCCTTTTTCTTCAGTAGTTAATGCTAACTCTCTTTCCATAATATTTATCATTATTCCTTCATTTCTGAAATGCACTATTAATTGTTTATTAAAAAATTCCCTTAAATTATCTATGTCATCCCAGACATCTTCTTTATCTAACAAATCTATTGTTAGGGTTTTTAAAAAAAACATCTTTTCCTTACCGCCGGTATTCATACCGTAAATAACATCAATAATTTCCTTTCCATTCATCTTTCATTTCTCCTTTTTATTAATTATTTCATCTTTTTCAAGTATCTTGCGGATTTCGTTCCACTTATTTTCACCTATGCACTGTTTGGCGTACTTGCACCAGGCAATACAGGATGTTTTCGGGTCCCGGGTAACTTCTGCCCCGCATTTCGCACACTTTACCAGGCCTTCATCAGAAAACATTTCCACTTCATACCCGCATTGCGGGCATTTATGCACTTCCAGCTTTAAAAACCTTGTATCATTTCCCGGGCATTTATTACTCACCTGCACTCCCGCTGGCTTCTTATATTTTTCTTGTGAAAATATTATCTGCAACGTCTTTTTCAAGAGCTATCTGAGTAGCCCCTGCCTGAATAACAAAAGATGGAAAAGTCTGATGCACATTTATAACGCTTCCGGGCACAATTCCCAGGGACATCAATCTGTGTAACTGTTCGTTTTTATCAGTAAGCACATATACAATCTTTGCTTTTTGGTTTGGTTTCAATTTTGAAAGCGGAACCACGATGCTCTCAATCACTTCTTTTGCCTTTTTACAGCACTCGCCTTCAGGTATTATAGAACCGTGGGGGCATTGCCGCGGATGGCCCAGCAGGGTACAGATGCTTTCTTCAACTTCCTTTGAAAGTATGTGCTCAAATTCACAGGCTACGGGACAGAACGCTTCTTCTTTTATTTCAAAAACATCGCAAAGCAGCCTTTCGGCAATACGCTGCCTGCGGATAAGGTCCCTGGCTATTTTTTCTCCCGCTTCTGTCATTTTTATTTTGCTTTTATGTGAAATTATATAATCCATTTTTTCCAGCTCTTGCGTCAAATCCTGGCCCAGCTTTGTTTTCAACTCCAAACCTATTTTCTCCTGCTCTTCTGCTTTTTTTTCTTTCAGTTCCCAGATTATGCTCAATGCTTCCTGTAAATCTTTTTCGCTCATAAATATCCCCCAAGAGCAGAATGCCTTAAAACTATGTTCAGTATACCGCCGATTAGCAAAGCAAAAGTAAAAACAAAAAACAGTATAGAAAGCGCTGTTTTTATCCCTCTTTCCTTAACAGTTACAAAAAACTGGGCTATGCACGGCAGAAAAAAGGTTATTACTATAATGCTGACTAAAACCTGTATGTGGGTTAGCTGCCCATTTTTATAAAGCACGTACAAGCCCGCCGTACCATAGTCACGCCTGAGAAAACCAATTATAAAAACTTCCGCTACATCTGCAGGCAGGCTTAACCAGCCAACAATTATCGGGCTTAAAAACTTTTTTATAACTATTAACAAACCTGTTTTTTCGCTAAAAAACAATAGCACTGTCCCAAGAACAAAAAGCGGCACAGCTTCCTTTAAATACCACTTGAGCCTGACAAATGTTTTAACTATTATATTTTTAAAATCAGGAATTCTGACCGGAGGAATTTCCTGGATAAAACTGCTCTTTTTACCGGGAATTAACCTGGAACCGGCATAACCGGCAATAAGAAGTACGGAAATAATGACAACCCACCAAATAATTAAGGCGGTTACCGATAATTCACTCATAATACCCATAATTACACCCAACTGAGCCGAACAGGGTATACATAACGCAAGCAGGAAAGTCAAAAGCACTCTTTCTTTTTTAGTATCAAGTATTCTGCTGGTTAATACCGCCATAGTTCCGCAGCCTAACCCCAGAATCATAGGAAGAATAGCTCTGCCGTTAAGGCCTATTATTTTAAATACTCGGTCTGACAGGGCTGCTAACCTGGGCAGGTAACCCGAATCTTCAAGAAAACCGAAAAACAAAAAAAACGCAGTAACTATAGGAAATATAATTGCAAAAGCATAAGTAAAAGCCATGGTAATAATGCCATACTGGCCAATAAATAATTCCCTCAAAAATATACTGCCAATGTGTGCATTGAAAAAATCTATGAAAAATGGATTTATATATTTCCCAAATACTTTCTCTTCAAAAAAATCTACGGCTGTCCCGGCCGCAAACTCTCCTACAAATTTGTACATAAGAAACATTACAAAAAACAGTATTATAGTACCTGTAACAGGTCTCATGGTAAAATTACTTATATGATTCTGTATAACTTTACTCAGTGGTTTAGAAATAACCAAAACTTCCTTTGTTATTCTGTCTACTATTATTGAAATATCTTCGGTAATAACTGCCTCAAGGGGTTTGGAGGTTTTATTCTGGGTATTAACCCGTATTTCTTTAATCTTTTTACTTGTTTCTTCGCTGATAAATTTCAGCATATTATCTTCATCTGATGAAAGAAGAAACCGTACTGCAATTGAACGGTTATTTTTAAGAAATTGAGGCAGCTGTTCGTTTATTTTCTTAATTGCTTCTTCAATTAACGGATTATAGCTGACATTAAATTCAGGGCGTTTTGCCCTTGCCACCGCGTTTTTTAACTGAGGCACCCCTTCTTTAGTAACAGCGACTGTCTTGACTATTTCTATTCCAAGAATCTGAGACAGCTTCTTAGAATCAATATTTATCCCGTGCTCTTTGGCTTCATCATACATGTTCAGGTCTAATATCAGAGGAAGGCCCGTTTCTATCAATTGAATGGTAAGAGACAGGGTTCTCTTCATATTTTTGCTGTCGCCAACCTGAATTAAGGCCCGTATATCCTTGTCAAGCATTATATCCGAAGTGACAAGTTCGTCCTCTGAATGAGGAATCAGAGAATTAACGCCAGGCGTATCTACTATGCGCAGCAAATCGTTGTCTAATTTAAGAACGCCTTCTGAAACATCAACCGTTGTTCCGGGATAATTAGACACCGCAGCATAAACGCCTGTAAGCGCATTGAATATTACGCTCTTGCCTACATTGGGATTTCCAACTAACGCTATTTTGTTGTTCATATATTTTTTAAACCAATACTAATGTAATTCTCAGTGTTCATCTTTATATGCTTTCTTTATGCTCTTGAGTGTCATTTAAAGATTTCGCCGGTTTCATTTGACCAGAATAATAAATCCAGATGAGTTACCGGTATATTAACCTTTTTAGAAAAACCTATCAGCTTCTTTTCAATTTCAAAATACTTTTTTGGCGTAAGAGACTGCGGTATTTCTTTAATAACCTTAAGTGCCTTTAAGTTTTTAAGAATGTGCCTGTCTAAAATTGCCAGGTTTTCCCCCCGGCCTATGTTTCTAAGAAAATGCCCCGCTTCTTTAAGCCCTATACCTTTGATGTTTTTCACAAGCCAGGACCGCAGTTCAAGATTTGAAATTTGTCCGTCCTGTAATAAAGGACGCGATCCTGTCTGCTTTTGCAAGACAGAAAATTTAAAATTTATAATTTTACAAAGCTGGGCAATTCTCCTGCGTGCTTCCACTACATATTTTGCTTTATTGTTTCTGAAACGCACTTTATTAAGATGCCTGCTTAACTCCGGTGCACTTCCTTTAAAAAGAAGGTTTTCTTTTTTAAGTTTCTCCACGCTTTCCCAGCAACTGACAGCTTTTGACTGAGGAGTAAAAAGGCAAAAACATAGTTCAGGAAAAATATTTTCTTCTGAGCAGTTTTTGCCTTTTAATTTGAAGTCATTCAGCCTTGCTGTTATAACATTTTTATTCTTTTTATATTTTGTTTTCAGCTCTTTTATGTTCATTGAGCGGATATGCCGCCTTTTATAGTAATTACTATTTTTTTGTACGGCACCTTTTTATCGGATTTCTTTATGGCTTCCTGCACCAGATAATCCAGCCCCGAACAGCAGGGCACTTCCATATGCACTACTGTTATACTTTTCGGGCTTGCCTGCGTAATTATATCAGTTACCTTTTCCGTATAAGTATCCGTATCATCCAGTTTCGGACAGCCTATAATAACAACACGGCCCTTAAAAAAATCCTGGTGCGCGCTTGCGTAAGCAAACGGCACGCAGTCTGCAACAATAGCAATATCCGCATTTTTAAAATACGTTGCTGACGGAGAAACCAGGTGCATCTGCACGGGCCAGTTTACAAGCTCTGATTGAAACGCCTGAGTATTTGTAATTTCAGCCTTGAGATTTAATTTCTTTTTCAAATCCATGGTTTGGGCTGAAGGGCATCCGCAAATAATTTCATGTTTCTTATGTTCATGTTTTCCAGAACCACCCATTCCGTGAGCCTCCAGGTGTTTAATATGTGTCTCCAGCATTTCAGGAGCAACCATTTTTATTCTTTCTACCGTTGCCTTATCATCATACTCCTGCGCCTCGCGCTCTTCAATAGAAATTGCGCCTTCCGGACAGGTACCCAGACAGGCACCGAGCCCGTCACAATAAAAATCTTTTACCAGCCTTGCCTTTGGACCCTGCTTTGTATCAACAATCTGTATTGCCTGTTCCGGACAACCCGTTATACAGGCCGCACAGCCGGTACACTTCTTCTCATCAATCTTTATAATTTTCCGTTTCATATTCTTACACCTCTCACATAACAACTTTGCGAGTGATTAGCTTTTCTTTAGGAAACATCCATAGCGAAGGAACATTTCTGAAGAAAACCTCTTGCCGAGAGGCATCCCGATATCCACATGTAAAAGGAAATCATCGGGACGGCAGCGACCTTTACAAACCCCGGAGCCCTTGCTTTCTCTTTTTATAAGCGGTAGCAAGGACGCTACCCGCAGTCACCAATAGAGTGAGCCGCAAAGCGAACGTTTTTCGTAAAGCACATTTTTGAACAAACCTCTACCAGTTTTCTTTTATTGTATCGCGAAAAAGAATTCTTGAAAAAAAACCTCCCGGCAACGGCTTTACAATTACGATGTTGCCGGTAGAGCAGACTGCGAGTCTGCGTTTTTTGGAAAGAAATCTTTTGAGCAAAACTCTTACCAATTTTCTCCCAACACCTCAAAATATGCCTGCGGGTGCAGGCATGCAGGGCATTTTTCCGGAGCCTCATTGCCTTCATGCAAATACCCGCAATTTCTGCATCTCCATTTAATAACTTTTTCTTTTTTAAACACCTTACAATTATTTATATTTGCCAGAAGGTCTAAATATCTTTTCTCATGGCCTTTCTCTGCTATGGAAATTGCTTTAAAACATGCCGCTACATCCGGGTAACCTTCTTCTTCAGCTGTTTTTGCAAACTCCGGATAAAGTTTGGTATGTTCATGGTTTTCACCTGCAGCTGATGCTTTCAAATTTTCTGCCGTAGTGCCTATAACTCCTGCAGGGAAAGCTGCGGTAATTTCCACATCTCCGCCTTCTAAAAACTTAAAAAACCTTTTTGCGTGTTCTTTTTCATTATCCGCGGTATCAGAAAAAAGCCATGAAATCTGCTCTAAGCCTTCTTTCTTTGCCTGGCCGGAAAAATACGTATACCTGTTTCTTGCCTGGGACTCCCCAGCAAACGCTCCCAGCAAATTCTTTTCCGTTTTACTGCCTTTAATACTTTTCATATTTCCACCTCTCCTTGCTCTCTTCCCGCTGTGCGTTCAGAGAAAATATTATTTATTCTAAGTATTTTCTAAATTATTGCGATTAAACATTCCCGTAGAAAACCTTTATCTACTCAAACGAGAAAACATTCTTGAAGAAAACCTCCCAGAGGCGGTTTGGCAATTACGATGCCGATGGTAGAGCGAACAGCAAGTGAGCGTTTTTCGGAAAGAATGTTTTCTCGCTGCTTAGCCACAAAGAATTTGTTTTTTTGAGAGAATATTCTTGAGCAGTCGATCCAATAATTTTTCTCATTTTGTGAGAAAGATATTTCAATCCAAACCTTCTACACTCTGCCCGCAAACTCTTTCCCAAACTCAAAACACTTTTTCATCTCTGCCTCATCCGGCACAAACCTTACACCCAGCCCTGCCTGCGCAACCTCTATACCTGATTCTTTCAGCACCTTCTCTATTGAAGCCACCGCTCCGCCTGCCCAGCCATAAGAACCAAACGCCCCGCCTATCCTGCCTTTCGGTTTCATATCTTTCACAAAAGCCAGAAAACCCAGAATATTAGGAAGCATATCGTTGCCGTGGGTAGAAGAACCAATCAGAAACCCCTTGGCATCCAGCATTTCTTTCATCACATCCGTTTTATCCGCAGTGCTTATATTAAATATTTTCACATCAACACTGCCGGCTGAAATAATGCCTTCTGCAATCTGCTTTGCCATAATCTCCGTTGAATTCCACATAGTTTCATAAACTATCACTACTTTTTTCTTTGTTTCATTTTTTGCCCAGCGCACGTAAGCATTTACTATTTTACCGGGGTCTTTACGCCAGATAATACCGTGGCTTGGAGCAATAATCTTTATAGGAATACCCGCTTTCTGCACTTCATCTATTTTTCTTAACACCAGCGGGCTGAAAGGCAGAAGAATATTTGCATAATACTTTTCCGCTTCATCCATCAGAAAACATTCATCCACTTCGTCATCAAACCTCTGCGAGCTGGCATAATGCTGGCCGAAAGCGTCATTAGGCAGCAGGACCTGGTCTTCCATCATGTAAGTAAACATACTGTCAGGCCAGTGCAGCATGGGCGCCTCAAGAAACGTAAGCGTTTTTTTTCCTAAACTAAGCTTATCACCGCTTTTTACAGTTTGAAACTCCCACTTGCCGTAATAATTTTTATATAAACCCTCTTTGCATTTTTCTGTGCCCAGCACTTTTGCCTTAGGGCAAAGCGCGTGAACCGCTGGCAGTGCGCCTGAGTGGTCTGTTTCCACATGATTAGCAATTATATAATCAATCTTTGACGGGTCAACAATCTCTTTAATATTTGCAATAAGTTCTTTTGAAAACGGCCCGTAAACCGTATCTACAAGCGCTATCTTTTCATCTACAATCAGATAAGCGTTATAAGTAGTTCCTTTCTGCGTATTATAAGTATGGCCGTGAAATGCGCGCACACCCCAATCTACCGCACCAACCCAGTATAATCCATCAATTATTTTTACTGCTGACATTTGAAACCTCCGCTATGCTATTTCACTTTCTGTTTAATAAGCTTTTCAATAAGCTCTTTACCCGGCAGGCCGTTGCCCTGATACTGCACAAAGCCTTTCTTATCTACCAGCACAGCATAAGGAATGCCGTTTACCTTATAACTCTGAGCAACCGATGCATTTTTATCCAGAAGAATTGTGTAAGGCACGCCGTTTTTGCTCACAAAAGAAGCTACCCGCTCTTTACTTTCCTGAATATTTACAGAAAGAATCTCAAAACTTTTTTTATCCAATTTACTGTAGAGGTTTTTTAAATCCGGAATTTCCTCTACACAATACGGGCACCACGTAGCCCAAAAAACTACCAGCACAACTTTCTTCTTTGTGAAATCTTTCAGGTTCACCTGTTTGCCTGACAAATCTTCCAGCGTAAACTCTATAGCTTTGGAAGCAGCCGCATCTTTTACCGGCGCTTTTTCCTTTGCTGTACATGAAACCGTAAAACTAAGCATCAACACTGCCAATAATAATTTTTTCATCCTTCCCCCTTTAATAGAAAATAGAGATTTCTTAAAGTTCATTACATTTGTTTTGAGAAATATTCCATATTATAATAAGCGAGGGAATATTCCTGTAGAAAAACTCTTTGTTTTGCAAGAAAACATTCTTGAAGAAAACCTCCCAGAGGCGGTCTGACAATTACGGGGTCTCCCAATCTATGGGGAAATTGTGGATAACTTCTATAATTTACGGGACAATAATTGCTATAATTTGTCATTGCGAACGTTAGTGAAGCAATCTCGTTGTTTTAGATTGCCGCTTCGCTAAAAG
>Ga0208977_1000211_pt1 | contig 61589 bp, 44 predicted proteins | sample RifOxyA2_FD_184030 | JGI IMG/M metagenome (GOLD analysis project Ga0208977, IMG submission 184030) | Groundwater microbial communities from Rifle, Colorado - Rifle Oxygen_injection A2 (SPAdes) | ecosystem: Environmental > Aquatic > Deep subsurface > Groundwater | place: Rifle, Colorado, United...
TGGAAAACAATGTGCTATAATGGGACATAGAGAATCCTCCGTCGGGAAAGACTGTTTTCTAAGCAAAAACATCTTACCATTAACGGAGGGTTCTCTCGTTTTCGTCTTTTTTCTTGGGACAGGCCTGCCTTTGCCCGTTTCACACATATCGGACCATAGTACCCAGGAACTTATAGGCCTTTGCTCACTTGTGATAATCACCGCCGCGCTATAAACTATACCAGCGATAAAAACTTAGGAGGTTCTCATGTCCAATAAGAAAATACTATTAACAGCACTTTCCATAATTCTCCTGCCACACGGTTTTTCATTCGCTAACCCCGCGCCGGATATCAATGATGCCGCCTATTCGACTATCGCCGACGTTTCCATTACGGTCACTGAAACCGATAATAATTCGCCCGCGAAACTGGAGTTTCTGCCCGGCAAAAGCGAAAAGGCTGCCCCGATCGCTGTCGGAGCGATCGTGAACGCCGGCCTTACGGCCTGGGGCGTTATCAACAGCGCCCAACCAAACGGCAATTACTCCTCCAATTACGCCAATGCCATGCCCAACTGGGTGGACTGGAACACCATCGCGGGCTGGAAAGGTCCGAAGGAAATAACATACGGAGTTAAAGTTAAGAATCTTCTGGGGATAACCGTGGTGGATGTGAAGTACATGCTAAGCTATTTTTATGGCGGCACCAGCGGCAGCGGCGGTTCCGCGGCCGATTGCATCATAGCCGCCGGTTGCGGTGGAGGCGCCGCCACCTGCCCCGCCATAGCCGCAAAATGCGAAGAGAGCACGAAAAGCAAAGGCAGCTATATCTCTAATTTAAGGGTAAAACCCATCTCAGTCGAAATAAAATGGGGCTTTAAATTCGACCTGGACGTCGCTATATCCAACCCCATGAATATCGGTACGGTAGCGGATCCCGTAGCATATCTGCAGACCGACCTTATGTGGGCCCTTTCAACCCCCTTCAAAAAGAACAGGGGAGTATGGACCTACGCGGTGGATGGAAAAGGCAATTTTAAGGACCTGACCAGAGAGACCAAAGCGATCAACAACGACCTCTTCGCCCCCCAACAGGTCGCCGATGTTCCCGCGGTATCATGGAACTGACCTAAGCGATTGCCCCCATAACAACAAGCCCGGCCCCTCCATAGGAGGGGCCGGGCTGTTGTTATCAGTTCTCAATCCGGCGAGCGCCCTCTAAACAGCGAGTGGATTTTTCAGGTTATCCCGGCCTTACAGACCGGCGCCGCAGCACTTCTTGTATTTCTTGCCGCTACCGCAGGGACAGGGCTCGTTGCGTCCGACTTTGGGCCCGGCCCGTTTTACGGTCTCCACTTTCTGCACATCCCCTCCGTTCGCGACCTCCGGATGTTTTTTAAGCCATTTACCGACTTCTTTCTCATTGTTAACATCCACGCCCTCCACCAGCATCTTGCGGTATAAGTCTATTACAAGCTTGCGCATCTGCGGGTTTTTAGCCTGGGATAAGATTTCGGGCGAGATCTTATTAAGCTCTTCCACCAGTTCGTCATCCGTCTTCTGAGCGTGCGGTTTTTCTATCTTCGCGGCCGCATTCTCAGGGGATTGCGCCGCAGGCCGCCGCAATGGCTCCCCCAACGCGGCGGGAACATGAGGCGCCGCCTGTTTTAGTTCCTGCGCCGGTTTTTCAGCCACGGGGGCCTTTACGGGCGCGACGGTCTTTTGGGGCACGGTCTTCGTTAACTTCTTTATAAAATCCCACATAATGTCTTTCTCCTGTCTTTTACTTCTTGTTACGCCGGAACTTTCGCGTCTTTAAGAAAACATGCCAGCGCAATAGAGTGAAGCTTGGTCACCGGAGAATCCGTCCTTGAAGGCAGGATCACGGGAATATTGGAACCCGCCAGCAGCGTGGCGGACTTCATGCCGGCTCCGAAGAAAGAGAGCGTCTTATACACGGGGTTGGCTGAATCCAGATCCGGCAGCAGGGCGATATCGGTTTCTCCCGGCACCTGGGCGCCCTTGATCCCTTTTTCCTCCGCCAGTTTTTTTGAAAAAGTAATATAAACGTCGTAAGGGCCTTCTACCACCGCGTTCTTTATCCTCCCGTCCTTAGACATGTTTACCAGTTCCACGGCATCCATCGTGCTGGGGATCTTAGGGTTGGGCTTTTCAACCGGGCAAACGACCGAAACTTTCGGAACGGAAACGCCCAACTGGCGCATCATATTAACGGAGTTGCGGATTATTTTGGCTTTCTCCTCAAGCGTCGGTTTTATCATAATGGCGGCGTCGGTCACTGCGAACAATTTGTGGTAATTGGAAAGCTCGAACAGGACGAAATGGCTGAGCACCGTCCCCTCTTCCACCGCGCCCACTTCCTTGCGCAGGATCGCCTTCATATAAAATTTGGTGTCAACAAGGCCTTTGACCAGAAAGTCTCCTTTGCCGGCTTTAACCAGGTCCACGGCCTTATTGCACATTTCAGCGCAATCGGCCATATCCAGGATCTCAAAGCCCTTGAGAGGAAGGCCGACCTTGGCGGCCATAGCCTCCACTTGCGCTTTGGGGCCTATCAAAATACCTCCGGAGATGATCTTATGGTCCACCCCCATCTTACATGCCTCAAGCACCTCGTCGTTGTTGGCGCCCGGCACGACTATGCGGTTGGTCTTGCCTTTCACCATTTTCAGCAGTTCGTCAAAGTTCCGGAATTTCATACATTGTCTCCTTTTTCTAGAATTTAAATTTCTGATCAAATCTTCATAACCTCAACAATAATAGCCGACAAATTCCGGGGGCGGACTGCTAATATTTACGGACTTTTTTAGAGTGCTTAAGCCCCGTTTCCGCGGCTATCCGCAACGCGCTCATCTCGTCTCCGCCCGGGAACAGCATTACGGGCGCTATCCAGCCTATCCTTCGCTTCAGTTCCGGCACGATTATCTGATCATAGGCCAGTCCCCCGGTCAGCACCACAGCGTCCACCTTACCCTCAAGAACGGCGGTCATAGAGGCTATCTCTTTAGCCATCTGGTAAGCCATAGCCAGCACGGCTTCTTTCGCCTTTTCTCTGGTTATAAATGCCGGATCCAGCCCCGAATCCGGCGTAACCTCACCCGCGAGAATATATTTCTCTAGGGCCAGCATATCCGAGGTGCCTGTATAGGCTATCATGCCGCCGCGGCCTTTAAGTTTGAGTTTTATGTCCGATAAAGTATATTTCCCGGAAAAACAGAGCTTCACCAGGCCGCCGGCCGGCACGCCGCCGCTTCTCTGCGGAGTAAAAGGACCATCTCCGTCCAGGGCGTTGTTAACATCCACAACACGCCCCTGCTTATGGGCTCCGACTGAAACGCCGCCTCCGCCGTGCATAATGATGAAATTACACTCATCGTAAGGTTTACCGAGACTGCGGGCGGCGTGGCGTCCCACGCGCCTCTGGTTAAGAGCGTGGAAAATAGAGATCCGGGGATTCTCCGGCATGCCCGAATAGCGGGCCAACGGGTCCAATTCATCCACCACCACCGGGTCGGCGATGAAGGAGGGGATCTTATGCATATCGGCTATGCTTTTAGCGAGAATGCCGCCGAGATTGGAGGCATGATCGCCCATAAAACCTTCCTGCAGATCCTTGAGCATTTTGTCGTTTATCTCGTAGGTTCCGCCTTCTATGGGCCTGAGCAGTCCTCCGCGGCCTATAACGGCGTGGATCTCAGACAGCTCAACATTATTTTCAACCAACGCGGCTAGAACCATGTTTTTTCTGAAATCGTACTGAGCGGTGATCTTCCGCTTTTCGTAAGGTTTCAGGGCTTCAGGACTATAGCGCACCACTTTATGGAACACCAGTTTTTCGCCTCGAAAAAAACTGACTTCGTCCGAAGTGGATCCGGGATTTATAACAAGAATGCTAAATTCTGGCATATTAAGAGTCCTCTCTGTCGCACCCCTGCGCGGGGCGGATTACCGCCGGACCTTTAATGAACCAAGATGTGTTACTCAATTAAAGGTGAGTTCGTAAAAATACGGCATATTCTTTTTCTCAAGTGTGAAGAAAATTTTCTTACCCCCTTCGGCGCTGAAAACCGGCTGTTCCTTGGCTCCAAAACAGTATTCCTCTTTCCCGCAAGACAGAATTTTTTTCGGGACACCCCACGGGCCCCACGGGTACGGAGCGATCCTGGCCGCCACCTCGCCGGACTCCGGATCAAGATAAAGCGCCAGGTACTCATTAAGATGGTCATTATACGCTACGGAAAATTCCTCAGGCATGTTCTCCATCACGGGCGTGAGCTCGGTTATATCGGAGCTCCATGTGTCGGAAGCGGACTCCTGACTGTAATAAAAATAGTTATTCCGCTCAGCAATATCCTCCGGCCTGACCCGGGCTAAAGCCGCGGTGTATTTGCCCGGCTCGGTCATGTAACGTCCATAGATATAAAGCCACCCGTCACGATCAAGCCAAAGTGCAGAGCCAAGAGCCGGCTCGATATCATTCCAGAGCGCGGAGCGTTCCCCGTTCTTTATGAGTTTATACGGGCCGGAGGGACTCCTGGCCGTGGCAAGCCCCTGTCCGACCCTGAAATAATCTCCACCGCCGGGACCGAAATTATTCATCAGGGAGTAATAGACGTAGAAGCCTTCGGTGGTCTTCACCCCCGCCTTTGGCCAGAATTTTCTGGCCGCGGCATACTCCGAAAAATCCACCGACAAAACAGGCAGCGGCCATTTATTTTCGTCGGCCACGTATAGAAAATTCCCGGCGGCTGAATAGGGAGACGTGGCCTCAAGTACGGCCAGGCCCCCGTCCACTATTCCCCACAGCGCCACTTCGCCCTTATCTTTAAGTTCCCCGGTCCAGATATTATTCAGGAACCAGAGGGTCTGGCCATTTTCAAGCGCCACGGAATAGTTTCCGGCCTGGCCGACCACCGGGGAAGACGATTTGTGCGGAATAAGCAAAGGCCCTATTTCCCTGACCGAAACTATCTCAAAATCCGGCATGGACCCGACCCGCGCGGCCGCGCTTGAACTCTCGGTCTCAGGGGTCGCGTACAGAAAATTGCAGGGAACCAGGAACAGGAGAATGGGGTAAAAACGGGACAACTTCATTATGACCTCAGCCACGTTACGGGATTAGCAGTTTCAGGTTTATCATATAATACAATCAACTTGCATTTCAACTTTATGCAGGGAACGGCCCAGTGCCGGAAAACAGGCTATTTCCGGATGTCTGTAACATATTCTTAACTAAACTTTAACCGCTATCTGTTAGAATATTAATATGAGGGTTTCCCGCCGCAAAGTCATAAATCTAACCGGATATCTGGCAGCCGCTTGGTGGTTTTGCGCCATCTTAACGCCTTTAAGCGCGCAAATCCTCGACCCGATAAACACCGGTGTAACCGTCAACACTCTCTCATTCAGCTGGACCGCAGACGGCGGCAGCTATATTGTGGCGCTCTCTACCAAAAGCGATTTCTCAGTCTTTACCGCCACCGGGCCTCTGGCAACGGAAACAACAAGCTATAACAGCCTTGCGCAGAATGAAATATATTATTTTCGCGTAAAACGCTCTATAGACCCGGACACAAACTATTACCCGGACAACCAAATATCCACCGTCACCGGCGCCGCCGCGCCGTCGGGGAGTTATTTCGTATCCTCAGGTTTTGTGGCGCAATCCTCCAGCACCGCACAGATCGGGATAGGTTGGGCGGTAAACGGCAACCCGGAGTGGACCGATTACCTGCTTGAATATTACAAAGACGGCGGTCCCGCCTGGGCGTCCACATTCACCGAGCCTTATCCCCCGGTTATCCTAGGCGCCCTGGAAGCGAACACCACTTATTATTTTCGCGTAAAGGCTGTAAACCTTTATGGCAGCCAATCGGCTCCGACTGTAACCGTTTCCACCACCACTTTGGCGCGCACCCTATCCGAAATCACCGCAACTATTTATGAAACCAGCTCAACTATTTCCTGGCCGCCGTTGAACAGTCCGGTTCAGGCGCAGAGGGTTGAAGGCTACAAACTCAGACTATCCAGCTCTGAAAATCTTGACGTTGCTCCGACCGACTGGAGTACCGCGGACAATAACCGGTCCTCTACCACACTGAGCGGCCTGGACCCCAATACAACTTACTATTACACGGTCGGAACAATTAACTTAACCGGGGTTATGAACTCCGATAACGTAATAAGGAATTTTACCACGCTAGCGGTTCAGCCGCACAACCTTCAGCTTATCAGCGCAAGCACGCAGACAGCTACCCTTGGCTGGACCGCCCTGCCGGCGGGCCCCTCCTCGGCAACAGCGCTTGGATATCAATTGGAGGCTTCTTCAAACGATTTCGGCGGCGGCACGGTTTTGACCACCACCACTTATGACATTACCAACAACACGCTCACCTTACAGGATCTCGACCCCAACACTACTTATTATTTCCGTGTGGGAACTTTAAATCGAGCCTCTATTTCTAATTATTCGACAAGATTTTCGACCATAACCCTATCTGTTCCGCTTTCTCCGGGTCTGCCGGCAATAAGCGCGACGCAGTCGAGCGTTACCGTAACGCTAACCCCTCCCCTGCCCTCCAACCCGCAAAAAAGTTCATGTGAAGGCTACTTGCTGCAGGTCTCTTCCGGGACCTTCGGCGCCGGGAGCGCGGTCTATTCTTCTTTTTCCTACACTAGCCTGACTAATTCTTTGACACTTGATAACTTAAGGCCCAACACCACCTATTACCTGCGCATGGCTACGCTGAACTGGACGAGGACCCCGAATTTTATAGATCTCCCCCCCATACGGACCTCTATGCCGGGAGCTTTGGAATCCGCAAGCATCACCAATATCTGGGAATCAAGCGCTGCTGTTTCCTTCGGCAGCCTCGCAACGGACGGGTATGTGCTGGAGGCCTCCCTGGTCGGTTATTTTAACCCTATAATTTTTTCTTCCACAACAAACCCGGGAGCCACCGGATTGATAGTTTCAGGGCTTGACCGGAATACGGCCTACTATTTCCGCGCGGGAGCGCTTTACAATGGCGCCACCGTTTATACGCTCCTGACCACGGACGCGCGCTCCACACTGGCAAAGCCGCTCGGATCACCGTTGATAGCCGGAGTATTCCACACGAGCGCGACCGTATCCTGGACAGCCTTGGCGGCCGCGCCGCAAAACATGACTGCCGAGGCCTACCACCTTGAAGCCTCCACCTCGCCGGACTTCAATACTGTGGTTTATACGGCCGCGACCTCCAATCCCCTGGCCGCCAATTTGACGGCGCAGAACCTGATCCCCAATACCAGTTATTATTTCAGGGCCGGCACGTTGAACTGGGACAACGTAGAAAATTATGTTTACACTCCGGCCACCGCCACGCTTGCGAACGCTCCGTTCCAGACCGCTTTCACGGAACTGGCTACCGGACAGATGACAGTCAACTGGCTGCCCAATTTAAATCCATCGGACACCCTCTACCGGATAAGGTTCTCCTCTAATTCCGGTTTCTCGGAGCCGCCGGTATTTTCGTCCGACACCAGGAATTATTTCGCCTCTTTCTACGGTCTTGATCCCAATACCACTTACTACTCCGAGGTAACGGCCATTAACCGCCGTAATGTGCCGGAAGGCCCATATACCTTCAATGCCATGGCAACTCTTGCCTATATCCCCGACTTCGCCTCATTCTCCGGCCTCGGAGTATCATCCATAACGCTGAATTGGGCTCGCGGCCAGAACCCGCTCACGGACGATACAAACTATCAAGCTGAAATCTCCTCAAACCCCGCTTTCCTTCCGCCCATTATGTCTTCCATGACCCTGGGCATCAGCGCCACTTTTTACGGACTGGTTTCGGACGCCACTTATTATATGCGGGTTTTCGCGTTGAACCGCACCGGATTATCGACCACTCCCGAAGATCTCGGCCAGGCCCTCACCCTGCCGGCTACCGCCTATATCCTCCCCCTTGCTGAAACTTTTTCCGGTAATATGACGGACGGTTTCACTCTCCACTGGGCCGCCAACGGCAACTCCGAACACACGGTTTACAATCTGGAAGTATCCACTGCGGGCGATTTCAACACCGGGGCAAGCAGTAAAACCGCGTCCACACAGGGTTTATCGTATACTTTCAGTAATCTCCTGGTCGACACCACTTATTGGGCGCGGATACAATCCAGGGGACAGACGGATACCCTCACGAATTTTGTGACCGCCGGATCCACAAAAACCGAACTCTCCGGGCAAGCCAGCGCCCTGCTCAGCAGGGACACCACCGTAACGCTGCAGGCATCCTATGGCCTTATTTCCGTTTTCATACCCTTTGGTTCGCTTGGCGGCTCCTCCCGAATAGTAATAAGCCCTGTAAAACCGGAAGACACGTTAATGCCGCCGGATTCGGCGGTTTCCGTTTTGCGCCCCACGGGTATAGGGCTTATAATCAACCAGTTCCCTCCCGTACTGGTTCTGAACCCCATCACCATCACACTGCCGTACAGGATCTCCGATCTTCAGTCCGGAATAGACCGCTCCAGGCTCGTCCTTGCCCTTTATGATGAGAGCAACCGGGTCTGGGTGCCGCTCCCGTCCGTTTCAGATCTGCCCAACCATAAGGTGACAGCCCAGACCTGGCATCTGTCCACTTTCCAGTTGATGGAAACGCTGCCTGCGGCGGAACTCGGCGGCGTTAAAATATATCCGAATCCTTACAGACCATCCAGCATAAGCGATGTTATGCATTTTTCGAACATGCCGCCCTACGCCAAGGTAAAAATATTCACCTTTCTGGGCGAACTTGTTAAAACGTTCACCGCAGACGCCAACGGCATGGCTTACTGGGAAGGCAAAAACACAGGGGAACAGAAAGTGGCCAGCGGAGTTTACATCGCTCTGCTGCAAACACAGGATAAAAAATACCACAAAGCGGTAAAAGTGGTAATAGAAAGATGAGAACTGAAAAACCGCGGAGATCCAACTTCGGACAGGGGATTAACCTGGCGATTTCCTCCTATTGCCTGGTTAAGATATCATTCTGTGCCCTGGTTCTCATCAGCTATTCTCCCCCCTCCCGCGCCGCCGGCTTCGACAGCGACGCAACCGGCATCGCCACCGCCCAGTTCCTCAAAGTGGTTCCGGGCGCGCGCGGAGTGGCGCTGGGGGAAGCGTTCTCCGCGCTGGCCGACGACGCCACGGCCATGGACTGGAACCCGGCGGGCCTGATAAAGGTAAATAAACATTCACTCGCCCTGATGCACGCGCCGTATCTCATTAACACCTTCGTGGATTTCTTCGCCTACTCCCAGCACGCCGGCGAGGTCGGTTCCTGGGGGATGGCGCTAAAATATATGAACTATGGGAAAATAGTACAGACGGATGCGGCCGGAGTCGAAACCGGGGATTTCAATCCATACGACATATCCTTAGCCGTAGGTTTCGCCACCTATATAACCGGTTTCAACAAGGATCCGGAGGAACGCTTTGTGCTTGGAGCAACCGGTAAATTCATCAGGTCCGAACTACTCTCGTCCGACAGCACTGTCTCATCGGATATAGGAATACTCTTTCCTTATTTATTCGAAAAGCACTTCCAGGCGGCGCTGGTCGCCCAGAACATAATGGGCACCCTGCGCTACGATAAAGTTGACGCCCCTCTGCCGCTTGTCCTGAGGCTCGGTAGCGTTACGCATGTCACCGATTACTTCCTTGTAACTACGGACATAGTGGCCGCACGCGACAGCGCTCCCTTTCTCGCTATGGGCGGCGAATTCAGGACAGGCCTGGGAAAAAACGCGGACCTCCTTCTGCGCAGCGGTTTCAACACCCGCGCACTAAAGGACCTGGGGGGATTTCACAATATCACTTTGGGCACGGGCTTCAGATACACCATCTACTCAATAGACTACTCTTTCTCCCCTTTCGGCGATATCGGTTCCGTCCACCGCATATCCGCGGCAATGAACTTCTGACCCCGAAATCTCAATTATTGAACTCCGCGAAAGCGAAAGGAGGGAATTGAATTATTCAGGCCAATTCCCTGTTACTTTATCGCGCTTAGCCGTAAGGGGAAATGAAAGGACCATCCAAACTCCGGAAAAGAGGAAACCGGCTGAAGCGTACAGAGCCACCGGAATAACGGCTACAGCGCTGACCGCGGATAGAACGGCGGCCGTAAACCCCTTTGAAAAGCGGTAGGTAAAAGCGTCTGCCACCTGTTTTGCCCGGTAACGCGTGTCATAGGAAAAAGGGATATAAAGCGTTTCCTTGGAGGCGCGGAAGATAGAATAATCCATGCCTTTGAACAACAGGAAGGCAAGCGCCGCCACGCCTAACTGGGGATTAATCAACAGCAATGCGCAGGCAACGAGATGAACCGCCGGTATGGCCGCCTGTATCCCCCTTATGGAAATGTGCCGCAGCAATATAGGCGTCAGCAGGAACTGCATGGAGAAAGAAAAAATATTAACTTTCATCCAGAAGGAGCCCAGATAGGCCGTGCGCAGGTCCTTATCAGGCAAAGCATCCTGAACCAGCCTGGCGAAATTCAGGTCCATGAGAGTTGCAACCACCTGCGTGGCAAAGATAATGAGGGCGATATAGAGGACGGTCCGGTTTTCTTTCAATATGCTCAGATGCAGATGCCCTTTTTTTCCGCCGGCCTCATCGACCTTTGGTTTAGGCTCGCCGGCTTTCTCGTAAGCCAGCCAGAACAAGAGCGCGGCCGGCGCCATAACAAGCGCGCACAGAAGTATAAAAGGCTCCGTGTGCAGGGAGACTACATACCTGTTAAGCAGATAACCGCCTATCATCGACCCCAGGGCTCCGAAACCCGCGACAGGGCCGTTGAAAACTTTCCCTTCCTCATCTTTAAGCGTGCTGTTTACAAAAGACCAGTATTGTTCCGAAATGATGACGATGTAAGACTCCTTGAAAACATAAAGGAAAAACGCCACCGCCTTAAACCCGGTTTTAAGCGCAAAAAATGAACCTACAAAAACCGCGATGCTGAAAAGCATGGAGCCGGCCATGGCGCGCGCGCCGCCAAAAACAGAAAGCAGCCTGCCGTACAGGTAAATAAGCAGGCCCATCATGAAGGGCACACAAACCATGGCGTAGGGTTTGGCTTTCGCGCCGAACTCGGATATAAAGATTGATTCCGCGCCCGAACGGATAAACTCGTAGCCGCAGAACAAAAAAGAGGCGGAGAGGCCGGTAAAAAGCATTGCGGCGGCTACGTGCCGGCCGCGTTCTGTTTTCAACGCCGCAGTGAGTGTGGACATATTAGGAAAGTAGCTGATTGTTTATCGTTGGTTTTTTGGACACGGGGAAGTTTTAACCCGAATCCTGCAATTCAAGCCGGTTTATATTGATAAACCGGCGGCACAAAAAAATGCAATACTTGCGTAGGTGCCGTAAAAGGGCCTATGGCCATCAGACGGCCAGAATTCCCCGCAGCAGCGGGTCGAAAACCAAGCGCAATGCGCGCCAGGTTTTCTAGGGTGTATGCCGCGCGAAGCGCACCTGAGCTCCGCGAAGGGAAAAATTAAACTGAATTTTTCAGGTTAAAGATAAAAACAAGGGAGCTTTTCTCCCTCCCCAGCCACTGTCAACCAACAACCACCCACATTTAGTGTTTGAACTGTCCTTTTTCGTAGACGGTGAGGGTCTTGCCGCTCTTGAGCCTGGCGGTAACTTTTTTATCCTCGGTGTTTATCAGGTCCCAGTGGACGGCGGAGCTGTTATAGCCCAACGCGGATTTTTTTTCTTGGGTCAGCCTGGAAATATCTCCCGCGTAAGTATCCGAATAGGAATCACCTACGGCCACATGGCAGTTGCCGTAGCTGCCGCCGTGGTTCTCATCGAACAGGGTATCCGCCATGAATTTGCTGATTCCGGAGAAACGGCGGTCGGTAAGAGAGTATTCCCCCAGTTGCGCCGCCCCCTTGTCCGTGGCCATGATCTTCTTCACATACTCTTCGCCTTTTTGGGCGCTTATTTTGACCGCGCGGCCGTTCTTGAATTCAAGGCGTATCCCTTCCACGTAATTGCCTCCGCGGAATGCGGGTAAATTGGCGTAATATCTGCCGTTGGTGCCGCGCCAGTCGGGCGAGGTGAAAATCTCGAAGCTCGGGATATTATGGCCGCTTACGCCGAGGAAACGCCGCATATCCCCCAGCTTTACCGTGAAATCCATGGACTTGGATTCGGTCCTTATCGTATCTATATCCAGGGACTTAAGCCATTTCTTTATTTCCATGGATTCCCTGTAGATCCGGGCCCATTTTTTAGCGGGGGCCGGATCGTTGAGGAAACAGGCCTTGGCGATCTGCGCGGCGTATTCCTTGACCGACAGGCGGGCCTGTTTAGCCAGCTCAGCCGTGGGATACGTGCACAGGGTCCAGCCGAATTTTCCTTTTTCCTCGTTCTTGGTCATTATGTCCCTGAGGAACTTGCGGGCTATGGCCACTTCGGACTGCCTTTTGGTGTCTATACCTTTTAGGTGGGTGAGCGAAGCGGGCGCGTGGATATAAATATTGCCGTTCACCGCGCCGAAAAATTCCTTGTCGCCTGCGGCGATGAATTTGCGCTGCTTTTCGTCGGAATACATATAAAAGTCGCGTTCAAGCTGCGGGCTGGCCATAAACCGGAAGACAACGTTATACTTTGCCTGGACCAGTTTGCGGTTGATGATCTCGCCCAGTTCGCGGCCCTCAAGGTCGCATCGCACCAGAACAGTGTCATATTTTTTGAACCCGGGCCGCGCGGTCTTAAGCCCCCAGATCAGCACATCCGCATATTTCTCAAGTTGTGTCTTCGAAAGCACGCCCATAATACACCTCCGCCACCGATATTTAGTATTTGCGACTCTTCTTTTATTATATTTTATTCTTCTCACCTGAACTATAAAAAACCGCTAAAGATTCCGCTTTAAAACGGAACGCATCAGGCAGCGCTAGGCTGGTTGACTTTGAGTTAAGCACAGCAGGTTAGTAAAGTCGGTGCGGCGGCAGTTTTTCTGCGCGCTCCAGGACCGGGTTTTATAGCGAAAAAGGCCGGGGGCTTCCGCCGGCTGCGGAACGCAACGGCCCGCATAGCGGTCCGGCTTGAACGGTCCTCGCCGTCGCTAATGATCGCGATTCACTCCAGACCCCGGCCTTAAAACCCTGAATGGAGCGCGCAGAAAACCTGCCGCCGCACCTCCAGTTTTACCTCCGTGTAGTAAGTTTCTCTGGCGTTAGTCCGGTATTTGTTTAAACCACCAACAACATTTCCCAACCCTTTTGATGACACATCCCAATAACCCACCCCAAAAAACCAGGAACTTTACTCCGTGTGGGCGGGCGATTAAGCCGTATCATGAACGGGCGGGTAAATTATTAATTTTAAAATTCTTAATAATTATATAGCCAAAGGAACGTAATGCGCGTCGGCGAAACCGGAGGGGATTGCCGAGGGGTTACCCTGGAGCCGCATAGCTGATGGGGGGCCCCGCTTCGGGGGGAAACCACGGGGGTTTCCTACGCGGCGTAAGGGCAATCCCTCGGCAGGCCCCGACTGAGCATCTCGCGGCTTTACACCCAAAGCCACAGTCAGACCGTTATTCTCTTGTCGATTACTTTACGGATCTTGCCGGTGCGCAGGACGCGCTCTATGGTATTGGGCTTCAGAACCTCTATCTCCGGCTTGTCCAGCCACTTCATGCGCACGCTCTCGTGCAAGTCCTCGCAGTGACCCTCTATCTCCCGCCACAGCAGTTCCGCCGATTTTCCCGCGCGGGGCAGCGCTGAAACGTCCTGGACCTCAACACGGATCTTCAAAGTATCCCGGTGCCCCTTCTTATCTATAACAACCTGGAAATTAAAACTCAGGTCCGAAACTTTACCCAGCGCGTTCTGAATATCGTTAACGAACAAGTGAGCCCCCCCCACATGGATACGATCATCGCAGCGCCCCAGGATCTCGAACAAAGGCTCCTTCCTGCCGCACCCGCACGGCTTTATTATCCACCGCCCAAGGTCCCCCACCCGGTAGCGGATAATCGGCATATGTTTCTTTGACAGGCCAGTAACTACCAGTTCTCCGATCTCCCCCTTCTTGACCGGTTCAAAAGCATCCTGGTCCACAAACTCAACGAACTGGCTCCACGCGAACAGATGGTGCTGCCCCTTCACACAAACCGGACACTGGAACCCAACCACCCCCGCGTCCGCCGTGGCGTAGCCGGCGGAGCGCACGTCAACGCCCGGGAATACCCCCTTGAAAAAATTCACCATTTCCTCTCCGACATATTCCCCGCCGTAAAAGATCTTATTCACACACAATTTGTACCTGCCTTTGTTCGCTTTAACAAACTCCGCCAATTTAACTAGAAACGACGGCAGACCTATAACAGCCGTAACCTTAAAATCCTCCAGATAACCCACAATATTTCCAAGCGGCAGATTGCTCCCCACAGGCACGGAGATGGCCTTGGTATAGGCGATGGCTTTTTCCACCGACAGCCAGCTAGACCACAGATTGCCGGCTATAAAAAGATTGGCGATCACATCTTTTTCACCCAAACCCGACGCCTCAAGCGCGAACGCAAGCATCCGGCAGGTATGGTCGTATTCGTGCTGATCATAAAAGACATATTTAGGCTGTCCCGTGGAACCGCCGCTCGCGAAGAAAATGCCGCGTTGCACTTTTGAGGTCAGCAGATCCGCGCTGTCCGGAGGAGTATTCTCCAGCACATGATGCTTTTCCAGGAAAGGCGCCTTCTGGAAATCCGCAAGAGTTATGATCCTCGGCACTTCTTTGAAATGTCGTTTATAGAACGGACTGCGTGCCCTCGCGTGCTCCACCAATTCGCTAAGACGGTCCAGTTGAGAAGGTTTTTCCTCTATCGGAACCCAATTTACCAGCGACATCATCGGGAATATCCCGTCGTGCGGGGAACCGTTGGCCTCCTCAAGCATCTTCCCCAGCTTCACAACGCGGGCAATACCCGCCGGCGCCAGCGTTTCAAGAACCTTTTTGCGTTCTATTGAACCGCCCACCCCTACGGTCTGTATATAGCCGCGCAGCGGCATCAGATTCGCCTTTACCTCGTCCAGCGTCTCCACGGTCTTAACGTATAAGACGCGGTTAAGCGGAGAAACCCGGTACACAGGGTCTTTTTCGTAGATCACGGTCCAATGCGTGGTTGGGGCCGAACTCACATAAGAGGCCTTTCCCAGAGCGGCATCCACGCGGGCCAGCTCACGGGCCCGCGTTATCTCCACCTGTTCGTCGGGTGAAAGCCGGCCCTGAGGCAGCTCTTCCGCCAGCCGCGCGAAATGTTCCTTTGCCGCTTTAAGAAATTCAACCGCCAGCGCCTTATGCTTTTTAACCGGAGCTATGAGGTAAAGCGTGTGAAGCGAGGAACACGCCGCCTGGTCCCACAGCGACGCGTCTATAGCCGCGCGGCGCGCCACGGCGTCCATCCCCTCGTATTCTATACAGCTTTCAAAAACCACTCCCACGCTGGTCTTAGGACCGAAACCCTCAACCCGTACGTCTATGGGGGCCACCTTGCGGTAGGCCTGCACCGCATCATATCCACCCCACACAAAAACCGCGTTCACGTGTTTCAACACGGCCTCTTCCAGAACTTGGCTGCCGCCCTTCCAGTTTAATATGGCGGCGGACTTCGCCAGCGCGCCTTTCTCATCCGCTTCCTTAAGCGCGTCCATAAAGATATTTATAAAATTAGACCCCGAAGAGGAGATCTTAACTATATTAACGTTCTTTGTGAGAAAACCTATGACCATCGAATCCAGTATGCCCAGAAACACGTTGCCGGCCCCCACGTGGAGCACCACGCCCTTGGGGAGCGCGCGCACCAGCCCATCGTAGCCTCTACGCTCCACCGGGACCTCCAGCGCATAGGGCAGGAACAGTTCCATGTTCATGCGCTTTATCAGGGTCTGTTTGTCCAGGATTTCCGGTATGAGGTCCAGGCTCTTGTCTATAACAGGCTCGGAAAACGTAATATGCCGCTTCAGGTGCGCCAGCGCGGCTTTGCGATATTTTCCGTTCTTGTCGAAAAAACGACCCGCCTTGGCCAGCGTATCGGCAATATACTCGCGCGAGGCTCCGCGCATCAACTCCCTTGCCTGCTGCGCCCTGAGGCCTATTTCCTCCAATTCAGCCGGAGTCCAGGAATTTTTATTTAAATTCTTTCCAAAAAGATACGTGTTATGGATTTTCATAAATTTATTGCCAAGCAGCCGGGCGGCTTTTTAACAAGTTCCGCGTTTTAAGCGTCCGGCTTTCTGCCGTTACAGCATGGTGGCCGCGGAAATAGCGCAGCCTTTAAGTTTTTTAACTCCGGCGCGGCCTTTAATGACCAGAACATCCCCGCCTATGCCGCACTTACACCCTTTCTCCACGCGGCCCATATCGCTGGACAGGAGCGAGAGGGACGGGTAACTGGTGAGGTATGGCGTTATAAATTGCAAAAGGCCGTCATGCCCATAACCCAGCGGTTTCAGACTGCCCGGATCACGGACAATTATCCTGCCGTAATTAGGGATGTGAAAATTTCCCACCGGACAATCCACGTAAGGGACGCCGTGTTCCACCATGCCGAACAGATCACGGACATTGGAAACGGGAATGCCCAAATTGGCCGCCAATACGGAACGGTAGACTTTTTTGTCCATGGCTTCGTCGGCAAGGGTTTTCCAGCCACCGCCCGTGATGACGCTGGAGCCGGGATTCAGGCGGACATTACGCCCGAAACGCTTTTTAAATTCCTCGGTCAGCTTAAGAGCGAAGGCGGGAAAGCCCACCAGACGGACCAGTTTTTTAGTCTCTTCGGCCTTTTTCAGCCTGCCGACCGCTCCCTCTATATCGAAATAAAAATCTTTCTTCTCTTTACTCCAGCGAAACGTATAGAAGATCCCGCCTTTTTTTGTTAAACCAGACAATAATTTATCGGTCCAGGCCGTACCGAGATCCTTAGCCACCGCCGGATCATAAGTGAAACAGATGTAATCGTGCTCATGCGCCAGGTCCGTTAGTCCGAGCCCTTCAAAAACTTTCCAGGCCAGGCGCTTGACCCGCATTAGAGATCCTCTATCCAGTTGTATGCGGCTCCTCTGACCTGAAGTGCCGCTGGATTTGAGTTCCAGAACTATCTTTGATTCCGGCAAAGTCGTCAGGTCGCGTTCTTTCAACGCCGCCACAAAAACAAAAGGCATTCCGGCGATATCTTTTTCGCTCTTTATTGAAGCGGGGGTGAAACCGCCCAGCTTGAAATAATTCCTGAGAAACCCGGAATGGCGGAGCTGGAAAGCAAGGGCTTCGCGCATGGCCGCGCAAAACAAGCCGGAAGCCGCGGGACCGAATTTAAAGGCGGACGCCTCAATAAGCCGTTCAAGAGAGGATTCTATCCTGAGCGGCGCGTAGAAAGGCGGCAGGCTGTTTTCATTTACCGGTTTAATCATTTCTGAAAGCCGATTCTATGTAATATTCGCGCCAAAGCGCCAGATATTCCCGCAGGAAATTCTTGTAAAGCGAGAGGAGTTTGACATTCCGGAAATCAAGCACTTCGAAAGTCCTGGAAAAGACTAAGCAATCGTAACGCCTGCCGCCGGATTTTTTTATGCAGGGGAAATAGGCGCTGGGAATATAGCGCGCGTCCATGGCCTCGCGCTGCAACTGAGGCGTATAGGCGTCCAGAATTATCTCTATATAAGCCATGTTCATTTCGTTGAGCTTCTGAGCTATGCTTTCCAGCACCACGGTCGCGCTCTTTTCCTTTGTTATGCCGCCCATGATAACGCTGTATTTGTCTTTTAGACTGTAGCTCAAATAGACCTCGGTGGACTGGTCCGGCGTTATGAATAACAGATTCGGCTCATGAAAAGGCATGTAGGTATGTTCGAAAAAACTGTTATTTTTAAGGGTCTTGAACCTGTTTTTTATAAAAGTAGGCGCCGTGATGACTTCCATGGGCAGCGGCGGGATTATCTGCCTGTTTTCCTGGTAGAGGCTTTTGACCTCGGTTATAGCCGGCATTTCAAGATTAATCTGCTTGCGTACCAGATCATAAAACGGGACTATCTCCTGCAAAATATTCGGCCTGGCCTCCCTTTTCCTGAGCGCCTCTTCGGTGAAATAGGCGGTAAGACAATGTGTTTCGTTCTCACTTACCTTATGCGTGTTGGGGAAGATGCCGAGCTTTATGAACCCCAGACTTTCCGTAAGCTTCTGCGGCGCATGATTGGCGGTCCTGGTAGTGGCATAAACTACGTCCACAAGTTTTTGGTCATGGGTTATATCGTCAAGGACCAGCTTCATCATCGTGTAGGCAAGATTCAGTTTTCTGAAATCCTTGGAAACGACTGCGCCGAAAGCTTTGGCGATCCTGTCGCGCAGGTCCAGAGCATAGACCAGGCTACCGATAATCCTGCCCTCGCAGTCGGCGACCAGCCAGTAGTATTCATCGTTCTCTATGGCGCGCCGCATCTTCTCTTTATCCATTATAAGCGGGATGGGATAATTGCCGCCATAGATCTCTGCGTAGAGCACCTGTATGCGCCGCATATCCGCCACCCTGGCCACTCTTATGGTGATATCCGGTTTGCCTTCGTTCTTTATTATCCTTTCTATTTTTTTGACCGCCATAAACCCCCGTTTCAGGACTTTTATATCATAAGATTTCAATAAATTGCCGCAAGTCACGAATTCTTAAAGGTCCGGCGCGTCTTAAATATTCTTAAAATCCGCCGCCGTTATTTTCCGCGCCCGATGCCCTATAATCCATGATTCAGGACTTGTGAGCCGCCATGTAATATAATATAGTAAAAATCATGGAGCTTTTGCATATGACAAAAAAGGAACCCGGAATAAAATTTGGAATTTTTATCATTCCAATGGCCGTTTTACTGGCGGCGGGCTGCGCCTCTTTCAACTCCGGCGACGTCTTGGTATCCAGAAGCGACCTTCGCCGGATGATAAACGACCGGGAGATCAAACCGGCCGCGGAGATACGGCTGGTCTGGAAAAATTTTCCCTACAAAAACTCGATCGACACAATCGGAGAAGGCGCCGTCATGCCCGTTAAACCCCGGCCCGTATCGGTGCCCATAGGCGACACGGCATGGCTGAAAAAGCGTGTAACCGACATTTTCACGGAAGCCGGCCTTTATGACGCTGAAAAGGGTTCCGGGACGCTAACCATAACCCTGACTTCTTACGGCCGCTGGACCTACGGCGAGATCTTCAGATCTTTTCTGGTGGATACCGGTTATATATTCCTCATACCGGCCAGTCTGCGCGTAAACCACCAGCTTGTGGTGGAGTATAACGGGTCCGACGGCCGCGCCAGCGTGGAAGAAGTGGGACAGACAAAAACGACTTTCCACGCGCTGCTTTTTCCCCTATATCCGCTCTTCTCCCCCGGTTTCAAAGAGCATGCCCTGCTTAAGAACATGCTCTGGAAATCAACCGTGGATGTTTATTCGAAAGTAAAGCGCGGCGCCGCGTCCCCTATCGCGCAGGAAACAAAACCAACGCCGGCTGATAATAGCGCGGTAAGCATCGATACGCCCACCTATATCACAAATCCGGACGACTGACACTCTGCCGAGCCGAGCGTAAAAAGGCGTCCAGGAGTCTGTCCGACATAAGACTTTTATGAATAAAAAACCCCGCTCATACGCGGGGCTCTTTATTTTAGCGGCAGTTTTGCCATACTACTGCGACGCGTACAATGCGGTAAATTATTGCGCCGTTTCTGTCTTGCCGGCTTCCGCCGGCTTGGAGTCGGAGGATTTGGATTCTTCCGGTTTGATTTTTTCGGCTTTGGATTTCTCTTCCACTGGCTTTACATCCGCGGCCCCGGCCGGCTTCTCCTCGTCTTTGGGAAGGTTGGCGAGCGCCTCTCTGGCGTCGGGAACATATAAGCTTTCAGGGTTGTTTTTGATAAATTTTTCAAGGGCCGCCTTGCCTTCGGGAATACTGCCCTCCACTATCAACTGCACGGCGCCGGTCAGGACTTTTTTCTCTTCGGCGAGCTTTTCCCTGGCCTTCTCCGAAACTCCTCCTTTCCAGTAAAGAGCCTCGGCGTCCGAACCCTGTTTGGCTCCGCGCACGGCTGCGACAGCCGAAACGCGGGTTTGCGATTCGAACTTCTTCTGCACTTTAGACTTAAGGCCTTTAAGCAGGTTCTGATAATAGCTCCGCCAGTCCGTGCCTTCGGCCGCATAGGCCTGGTTAAAAGCGAACAGCAATGCCAGCCCCATCAGGATTTTTTTCATAAATGCCCTCCGTTCAAAGTGCCATCAGGAGGCGGGTCAACAGGAATTAGATATCAAAAAAAGTCTTCGGCCTGTTGCCCGCGGTCTGAAAGATGCGGCCTATTTCAACAGCTTATCTCCTATATTTTTGGTTTCAGGGTCCAATTGGGCCGCCCGGTCAACAAAAACTTTCACGTCGTCCCTCTTGCCGAGCTTAGCGGAGGCGCGGGCCGCGTTCAGCCATACATTGGCGTCATACGGATCGGCCTTGGACGCCTTGAAGTAATAATCCTTGGCCTCCTGATAATTGCCGGCCTTGAAACTCAGGTTGCCCAGGTTATTCAACGCCGCGGCGTTAACAGGATCCTTCTCCAGTATTTTGCCGAAATATTTTCCCGCCTCTCCGGCTTCGCCGTACTGGGCCGACAGGATACCCAGATTGAGATTAGCGTCGGAGTCGTCCGGGCTGTCCAACAGGATCTGGCCGTAGTATTTCTTTAAATAGTCGTAACGCGCCTTAAGCATGGCGTCAATAGCGTCTTTCACGCGCGTGTTGAACTTAGCCCGTTCAGGATTATTTTCGGTTTCCGACTCGGGCAGGGTCACAGGCTCGAATTCCGCCCAGGCTGTCCGTACGTCCACGACCTTAACGTCGGCGGCCATGCTGCGGTACAGGTCCGCCTCGTGCTTTATGGAATCATAGAAAGACTGGCCCAGCATGGTGGTTTCCACTCCCACCCAGTAGGTGTTGTTATATTTTATCAGGTATTCTTCCGGTATTCCCACGTCCCTGGCATCGGTAGCGCCGGTATCGAACATCAGCGCTATATGGGTGGGATAGTCAAGCATCACGGCATGCAGGCCGGATGCTTCGAACACGGAAGCGAAAAGAGCCGTGAGATCGTCGCAGTCCCCGCTGCGAAGCTTTAGAGTATTCCTCGGGAACTGCACCGTGTCTATGCTGAATTCTTTGGAGGATTTCTTGACCGAATAGGGATTCACCGGGTCCGCCAGATAACTGATGCCGGCTTCGCCCAGCCCCTCCCAGATCATGAGCGCCGAGAGCACGTCGCCGTTCAACAGGGCCGATTCATCCTGATACTTGTTCTTTTCGTTCAATACGAACCTGCTGAAACTGAAGACCGGCGTATCCTTGGGAGTGATAAAGTTGGCCAGCCTGTCGGCCTTGTCCCAGATTATAGCGTTCTTCGAAAGCACTTTAACGGGCTTATTCAGCGTAAAAGTCTTCTCGGCCCCATCCTGATAATAGGTCATGGTGAGCTGGCACTGTATGGGCGTGTCCTCATTGATATTAAGGATCCGGTTATTGAGAGTGGCCATCAGATCGACCTGCGCCTTCGAATGCGGCGCTATCTCCTTAACGATGGTATCGGACGGAAAATCCATAAAATCCTTCAGAAAGAATGACACTTTGACATTGCTGAAAGCGCTCTCGGTATTATTCTGTACGGCTATGCGGCCGATAGGATTCTTCATGTAATATTTATAGTTCGCGGAGAAGATATAACTAAGTTCCACCGGCACAATCTCCATCGGCGCCACGTTTTTTGAAGCCGGGCCGGCCTCTTCCACTACCGGAGCTTCCACCGCCTTAACATCGGGACCTTTGAAATAAACGGGGCCAATGGCGGAACGGGACCCCACATCATCGGTCACCGAAACCCCCGCCACGGAGTAATAATAAGTGGTGTCGACTACCAGCGCGGAATCCACGTATTCAGGTTTATCCGTGGTCCCGAGGCGTTTATATTCTCCGTTCTCGGAATCGGCGCGGAAAAGCGTGAAATTTTTGAGCCACGGCGTCTTTTTTGCCTCCCAGGAAAGCGTTACTTTGGAGTCATCAGAGGAGAATTTGGCGGCAAACGGCTCTTCCGGCGTATAGGAAAGCGCGAACGCCAGGATCTTGCCGCTGGCATAATCCGCTATATAGAGCTTGTTGTCGGCTATATCCAGATAGCGCGGGGCCATAAGTTCGCGTTCGCCCAAGCCTTTGGAAAAGAAGCTGGAAACATACTTGCCTTCGTCATCGAAGATCTTCACCCGGCACTCACCGCGGTCCAGGATAAAGAAATAGGACATACCGTCGTAAGCCATGGCGACCGGCTCCTGCAGACCGCCGGTATCTCCCCAGGCGCGGATAAATTTTCCGTTGGCGCTGGTAACTATGACTTTCTTAAGGTCGGCGTCAAGGATATGGAGGTTCTTGCTGCGGTCCACCCGTACGCTCACCGGGTTCTTAAGCGTGACAGTTCCCACCTGCGGACCCACAGCGAACAGGAAAATGCCATCCGAGTTGAAGGCCTGCACCCTTTTATTGTCCGGGTCGGCCACGTATATATTGCCGTTGGCGTTCACTACCAGACCGGCGGGTCCTTTAAAATTACCCTCGTTCGAGCCGCTTCCCCCGAACATATTGGCAAAAGTTCCGTCCGCGTCTAATATCTGAACCCGGTTATTGCCGGTATCAGAGACATAGATCCGGCCCTTGGAATCGGCCGTCAGGCCAATGGGATTTTTAACCTGCCCCTGCTTGTCGCCGTAGCGCATAAGCGTCTTTTTGCCCGCGGCCTCCGACAATACAACCTCTTTGGCCTCCGGCAGATAAGCCACCACGCTCAAGTCGGGCCTCACGGTAAAAACGTCGCTCTTATAGAGATATTTTTTAACCGGGCCTTTAAGATTAAAGCGGTCCAGCGGCTGGGCCTTGGACAGCAAAGCGGTCGGATGCTCGCTCTCGATCCTGATGGCGGATATTTTTTTATTGCCTTCGTCCGCAAGGTAAAGCACGCCGGCGGCATCTATAGCGATACCGCGCAGTTTTAAAAATTCACTTTTACCTTTGCCGCGTGTACCGAAAGTTCCCAGAACCTCCCCGGTTTCCGAAACTTCCCGGACCTTGCCTTCCCTGCCGTTTATGACATATAGTTTGCCGTAAGCATCCACGGCCGCACCATCGTTGGCGAAAGCGTAACCGCCAAACGCCCTGCCGGTCCTGTCGTATTTGGCTATAAGCGAATTATCAGGGTCGGAGACATAAATAAAACCGGCGTTATCGGCCGCTATTCTGACCGGATTAAGTTTGGCGACATTATCCGCCTTAAAGACGGGGAAACCGTAAAGAAAAACACCGTCGGAATTAAAGACCTCGACGCGGGAATTGCCGGTGTTGGCCACATAAACCCTGTTATCGGGCCCGCAAACCACGTCCATCGGACCGTCCAGTTGTCCGGGAAGCGTACCTTCTCCGGAAAAAGCCCAGAGGAGGGCACCGTCGGAGTCAAGCACTACGATCCGGGAATTGCCGGTATCCGCGACGTAGATCCTGCCGTTTCCCGCGGCCAGGCCGTTAGGTTCCTTAAGGGGCGCTGAACTTTTTTTAAGGAGCTTTCCTTCCGCGTCGAAAATAAAAACCGTATTGGTTTTGGAGTCGGCCGCAAGCACTTTACCGTCCATAACGGCAACGGCCGAAAGCCTGTTCAGGGCGGGGTTCGTTATCTGACTTTTGAACTCTATCTTTTCATAAGCCGACAGATTGACGGAACATACAAAAATAACGGCTGAAAACAGGAATTTACACATCTGATCCTCCGGACTTATTATATGGAAAACAATAGCCAAATATATGGCTGTGCCGTATCAAGTCCCGCGGCGGCATCCCTTAAGGGGAACCAAACCACAGGCATACACCGCCGCAGCGGTTTCCCCCGCATCAAGCGACAAAACAATTATAGATAATATCAGCGCAAAATCAAATAATTAGTCTGGGGGTATTTGACTTAAACCCGCGGAGAAAGCAAAAAGCAACCGCTCTGAAGGCCCGCAAAACGCGCATATTAGAAATCTTAAAACATTCTTTAGAATTTCTACTTTCCATGAACCCCACTTAACTAATAGAATATTTCAGAGTCTGTTGACCATATACTAGCCAGGCGTAAGGGGCAGGGAATTTAGCACCGCACACTTTACACCCTTTAAAAGGATAGACATTATGAATCTTACTTTTATCAAACGAATCATTTTCACCTCTATAGGCAGGAAGGCCGTTATGGCAGTAACGGGCCTGATGCTGGGAGGCTTCATGCTGTTCCACCTGGGAGAGAACCTTCTTCTTTTCAAGGGGGAAGTCGCCTTCAACAACTGGGTGGACTTTCTTCTGTCCAACCCCCTGTTGCCGTTCATGGAGCTGGGCCTCCTGGCTATTTTCCTGGCCCACATCTTCTCCGGAGCATGGGTGCGGCTTGAAGACTGGCTAAACGCTCCGCGAGGTTACGAGATCCGAAACTGGCAAGGCGGCAGAACTATCGGCTCGGCCACCATGCTCTATACGGCCTTTTTGATACTCGCCTATCTGGCCTACCACCTGCTGACCTTCCGTTTCGTGGATCACTCCATAGGCTTTTACCAAATGGTGACCTCGGCTTTCAGGAGCCCGGTATTCACAGCCATTTATGTCGGCGGAGCGGTGGCCCTGGTCCTGCACCTGAGCCACGGCCTGCAGAGCGCTTTCCAGACCCTGGGCGTAAATCACCCGAAATACACTCCTTTCATAAAAATCGGCGGCTGGCTGGTGGCCGTAACAATGGTCGGCTTCGCCCTTATCTCCGTCTATTTTATGCTGAATCTGGACTTAAAAGCGGCTGGAGCGGTCTACCAGGTGACGATACGATAAGGACATATTTGAAGGGAGTGACATTAGAGATATACTTTTATTTATCAGAGAACACTATTAAGGAGCGATTATGAATTTAGACGCCAAAATACCGGCCGGGCCTATAGAAAAGAAGTGGGACAACCACAAATTCAACCTAAAACTGGTCAATCCCAACAACAGGAGAAAATACGACATACTGATAGTGGGTTCCGGCCTAGCCGGCGCTTCAGCGGCCGCTTCTTTGGGCGAATTGGGGTTCAACGTCAAGGTTTTCACTCTGCACGATTCCCCCCGGCGCGCGCACTCCATTGCCGCACAAGGCGGAATTAACGCGGCCAAAAACTACACTAACGACGGCGACTCCGTGTGGCGGCTGTTCCACGACACGGTCAAAGGCGGAGACTACCGCGCCCGCGAAGCCAATGTTTATCGCCTGGCGCAGATCTCAAACCAGATCATAGACCACTGCGTGGCCCTGGGCGTGCCATTCGCCAGAGAGTACGGCGGCCTGCTGTCCACCCGCTCCTTCGGCGGCGCGCAGCTTTCACGCACCTTCTATGCCAGGGGACAGACAGGCCAGCAGTTATTGCTCGGTGCCTACTCGGCCATGATGCGCCAGGTGGCGGCCGGAACGGTGGAGCTACTAAATCGCCGCGAAATGGTGGACATAGTGATCAGCCACGGCAAGGCCCGCGGCATCGTGGCACGGAATCTAGTCACTGGAGAGCTGGAATCCCATTCCGGCCACGCGGTGCTGTTGTGCACCGGCGGCTACGCAAACGTCTTCTATCTTTCCACTAACGCGGCAGCCTGCAACGTTTCGGCGGCGTGGGCCGCCTATAAGCGGGGCGCCGGGTTCGCCAATCCCTGCTTCACGCAAATCCACCCCACCTGCATTCCGCGCTCTGGCGATCACCAATCCAAACTGACCCTCATGAGCGAATCCCTGCGCAATGACGGCCGGGTGTGGGTGCCCAAGGCCAAGGGCGATAAACGCCCCGCCAACCAGATACCCGAGGATGAACGGGATTATTTCCTGGAGCGGCGCTATCCCGCTTTCGGGAACCTCGTTCCCCGCGATATCGCTTCCCGCGCGGCCAAGATAGTCGTGGACGAAGGCAAGGGCGTAGGGCCCACCGGCCAGTCGGTTTACCTGGATTTCCGCGACTCCATCAAGCGCAAGGGCCTAGATAAGATCCGCGGCGAATACGGCAACCTCTTCGACATGTACTACCAGATCACAGATGAGGACGGCTACAAAGCGCCCATGCGCATCTACCCCGCCCCCCATTACACCATGGGCGGCCTCTGGGTGGACTACAACCTGATGACCACCATCCCGGGACTCTTCGCCCTGGGTGAAGCCAACTTCTCCGATCACGGCGCTAACCGCCTGGGAGCCTCAGCCCTTATGCAAGGCCTGGCGGACGGATTTTTTATTGCTCCATCCACCGTGGGAGGCTACCTGGGCGCCGGTAAATTCGAGGCCGTCGCCGCGAGCGATCCGGAATTCGGCGCGGCCGCGAAGACCGCTCAGGAGCGGATGAACAGGATCCTGTCCGTAAAGGGCAAAAAAACGCCCACCGAGATTCACCGCCAGCTCGGCAACGTGATGTGGAACGATTGCGGTCTGGGCCGCAACGAGGCCGGCCTCAAAAAGGCCCTCAAGAAAATACCCGAGATTCGCGGAGAATTCTGGTCAGACGTTACCGTTCCCGGAGCCGACAAGGACTTTAACCAGACCCTGGAAAAAGCCATAAAAGTGGCCGACTTCCTGGAATTCAGCGAACTCCTGGTAAAGGACGCCCTTGAGAGGAAGGAATCCTGCGGCGCACATTACCGCGAGGAATCCACTACTCCTGAGGGAGAAGCCAAGCGCGATGACGCCAACTTCTCGCACTCCAACGTTTGGACTTACGCCGGCGAAGGGAAAGAAGCGGTCCTGAATAAGGAGCCGCTCACTTTCGAACACATCAAAATGGCTGAAAGAAGTTACAAATAAACCGCAGGTATCAGGGCGCTGGTTACGGTCAGGAAACTTTTACCTTTCCTGATACCCACCCCCTGTCAACCGATGGAACAGTTTTGGAGGAGCATTTCATGACCGCTAAACATAAGAACCACCTCAGCGTTACGATCCGCGTATGGCGCCAGGACGGAGTTGCGGAACCCGGCCGGATGATGTCCTACAAGGTCAATAATATCTCCCCGGACATGTCTTTTCTGGAGATGCTGGACCTGCTCAACGAAGACCTGATCAAAAAAGGCGATAAGCCTCTCACGGTGGAGAGCGATTGCCGCGAAGGAATCTGCGGCTGCTGCGGCCTGGTGGTCAACGGCGACGTGCACGGCCCCGACGATCACTCCACCGTCTGCCAACTGCATATGCGCAGGTTTAAAGACGGCGACGTTATCACCGTGGAACCCTGGCGCATAAAATCTTTCCCGATACTCAAGGACCTGGCGGTTGACCGCTCGGCGTTCGAGCGCATCATGGCCGCCGGAGGCTATGTCTCCGTCAATACCGGAGCCGCGCCCGACGCCAATTCCATCGCGGTGAACAAAGACGACGCCGAAGAGGCCATGGATGCGGCCGCCTGCATAGGCTGCGGGGCCTGCGTAGCCTCCTGCCCTAACGGGGCGGCGATGCTGTTCACCAGTGCTAAGATCTCACAGTTCGCGCTGCTGCCGCAGGGCAGTCCGGAGCGGCAGAGAAGGGTTCTAAACATGCTTGAGACTATGGATAACGAAGGCTTCGGCAATTGTTCCAACGAATACGAATGCGAAGCCGTCTGCCCGAAAGAGGTCAAGGTTTCCAACATAGCGCGCATGAACCGGGAATTTCTGCTGGCGAATCTTTTCGGCAAAGCCGAGCCCACGGCCGCCACGGGCCATTTAATATCCACCCCGGACATCCCGGAAGACGAGTAAGATTTCATGGGCGTCAATACTGATAGTTGAATTCCTAAAATGCGGATTCCCACGGGGTTTTGCGGCCGGCCCGGGTACGGTTTTCCTGGGAACTGAGCCGGCGCGCTTAAAGCCGGCCTTGCGAACTCGCCCGTCGCGCATAGCGCTAGGGCTCAAACATTCGCGGCCGTCCCGGAGGGATGCGCTTTAAGCGCTTGGCTGAAAACCTCCGAATGGGCCAGCCGCAAAACCCCGCGTGAATCCACGGGCCCCACAAAAACCCACATGTTTCCTAAAAACCAAAAGAATTAAAACAAGCTATTGAAGGTAGCGGAATCCAATAATATGACAATTCATAAACCCTGGTATGAAACAGCCTGGAGTAAGGCCACTGATGCGCAGTTCCTGCCGAAATGGGGATTTGTTGAGGAAAGAGCCAACGACATCATCGAGAGGGCACACTTAAAACCCGGTATGAAAATTCTTGATATGGCCTGCGGCTCAGGCGCCGAAACCACGATCCTGGCCGGAATGGGATATGAAATGACCGGGGTGGATCTTTCGCCGGTCATGATAGATATCGCCAAAAGAATTTCAACTAAGAAGGCTGCTACGATTGAATGGCGAGTCGGAGACATTCGCCGGCTCGATGAACAAGAGAAATATGATCTGGTAATGGTCCGGGACGTAATTTTCGGCATCTTCGATCATCAAACCAACCTGGATGTCCTTGGAAAATTATTCAATGCCGCAAAGAAAGACGGCCATCTTTTGCTTGAAATTTACAATAAAAAGGCGGCTCTTGAGAACAATAAACTTGAAGGGTTCCTCACTTACAATCCCCTAAACAATCGTTTTGAAGGCTCATTCGAAAGAAAGACCTTTAAAAAAAAGCTTGCTGCTGATTTCGCCAGCATTGAACTTTTTACGACCCAAGAATGGCAAACAATGCTCTCCGATTTGGGTTTTAAGAATATTCACTTTTATCCCTCCGCGTCCGCCAAAATGCGCGGCCTGGATTATAACCAGAGTCTAGTGATAGATGTGGTAGGGGAAAAAATATCAGGTTGTTTTTAAGATAAGGATATTTGTTTACCACTGGGCGGGTAAATAGGATGTATCTAAATTAAGGGTGGGTAAAGTTATATAAAAACAAGAAGCGCCGCGGCTGAAAGCGTTAGGAACGTATTACGCGTAAGTTTTACGGAGGGGCGGCGGGTATCGTTGGAGGGGTGACGGGTGTCAGTCTTTTTTGACCCCGCAGGCGGCCGAGGGAACGCAAAAAAGACTGACCCCGGCAGGACCCCGAACTGGCAGCCGCCGACGCCCCGACTGGGCATCTCGCGGCTTTTAACCCAAAGTTCACCAGCCCGGCGTTACATTATAAAGGAGAAAAACTTTATGGCTGACAATAAACCTGCTTTCAGATACCAAGAGATGTTTGAGCTCGCAAAATCTAAGACTAAATACCGCAATCTGACCAAAGACCATGTTAAAGTCGTCAAGGCCGGCGACAGAGAAATACTGGAAGTGGAACCGGAAGCGCTTACGCGCCTGGCCCGCGAAGCAGTCCACAACGTATCTTTTCTCCTGCGCCCCGCCCACCAGGAGCAGGTCGCTAGTATATTTACCGATCCCGAAGCCTCCGAAAACGATAAATTTATCGCTTACTGCATGCTGGAGAACGCCGCCATCTCCGCGCGATTCGAACTGCCTTTCTGCCAGGACACAGGCACAGCCACCGTGGTGGCAAAAAAAGGCGAGCAGGTGTGGACCCGCTCCGACGACATGGAACTGATCTCCAAAGGCGTCTGGGAAACCTACACCACCGATAATCTCCGCTATTCCCAAACCATCCCCCTGGACATGTATAAGGAAAAGAATTCAGGAAACAACCTCCCCGCGCAAATAGACCTCTACTCCGTCCCAGGCATGAAGTATGAATTCCTCTTCGTAACCAAGGGCGGCGGCTCGGCCAATAAAACTATGCTTTACCAGGAAACCAAAGCCACGCTTACCCCTGAAAAGCTGAAACCTTTCCTTATCGAAAAAATGAGATCGCTCGGCACCGCGGCCTGCCCCCCTTACCACATAGCCTTCGTCATCGGCGGCACTTCCGCGGAGATGTGCCTTAAGACCGTAAAACTCGCCTCCTCCGGCTACCTGGACGGCCTGCCGGAGACCGGCAGCGAAGGGGGCCGCGCGTTCCGCGACGCGGCCCTTGAACAGGAACTCCTGGAAGCCTCATACAAACTCGGCTACGGCGCGCAATTCGGCGGCAAGTACTTCGCCCATGACTTCCGGGTTATCCGCCTGCCCCGTCACGGCGCCTCAGCCCCCATAGGCATGGGTTTGTCATGCTCGGCAGACCGCAATATCCTGGCCAGGATAGATAAGGACGGGCTCTGGTTGGAGAAAATGGAAACGGATCCGGGTCGCCTCATCCCCGAAGAAATACGCTCAAAATTCTCATCTTGCTCAGGCTGCATCAGCATCGACCTGAACAAGCCCATGAAAGATATCACGACCGAACTTTCAAAATATCCGGTCGGCACCCGGCTTTCGCTGAACGGCAAAATAGTGGTGGCGCGCGATATTGCCCACTCCAAATTCAAGGAGCTTCTTGACAAGGGAAAGCCCCTGCCGGAATATCTGAAAAACCACCCTATCTACTACGCCGGACCCGCCAAACAGCCTAAAAACAAACCTTCCGGCTCTTTCGGCCCCACCACGGCGGGACGCATGGATTCTTATGTGGACCTACTGCAGACCAACGGCGCGTCTTTGGTTATGATCGCCAAGGGCAACCGTTCCAATGCCGTAACCGACGCCTGTAAAAGGCACGGCGGCTTCTATCTTGGCTCTCCGGGCGGACCGGCCGCTCTGCTCGCGGAGCGTAACATAAAGAAAGTGGAAACACTCGATTATCCGGAGTTAGGCATGGAAGCCGTTTGGGCGATAGAAGTTGAAGACTTCCCCGCCTTTATTCTGGTAGACGACAAAGGTGGAGATTTTTTCCTATCCGCCGCGAAATGAGAATATCAACAGGCCCTGATTTTTCACAAGCTACGGGCGGAGATTCTGTTTTCCACTCACGCCGAAAGACCGGTTTTCAACCCGGAGCCGCGGACAACCTCTACAGGCTGGCTGAAATATGCCGGGATGCCGGCAGGACGGACCGCATGCTGGAGCTTCTCAACGCCTACCTGCGCGCGGCCCCGTGGCGCCCGGAGATGGCCGCGGCCCTGGCTCTGACGGGCAAATACCGGGAGGCGCTGAAAAAAACCGTGGAATTATTTTCCTCCGGAGGCCTGAGCCCGGAGGAAACTTTCCTTTTAGGTAATCCCTGGCTGAATATACACGACTCCAAATTCATAAAAAAGGCTCTACGGAAAGTTTTAGCCGAAAAGGCCGCCGGTTCGGCGGCCAAGATACAAGCCCTGCATCTTTTTATATTACACGGCCGCATCGGAGAACCGGCTGGACTCCCGCCGCTCTTCACGGGACGCCTTTCCATAATTAACACTCATTGCGCGCAGCCCCTGCTGGAAACCGGACGCCCGCGCAAAGCCGTGAAACTGCTTCAAGAAACCCTGAAATATTTTCCCCGCGACGAATACTGCTGCGGCAAACTGGCCGAAGCGTTACTCTGCTCCGGCCGCAGTAAAGATGCTTTTGCCCTGATGGAGCGGAAAGAAAAAGTTCTGCGCTCTCCCGGCTTTTCCGCCTGGCACGGCCAGTTGTTGCTGCTTTGCCGGAAATACGGAAAGGCGGCTGATAAACTGGGGAAACCGCCGGCGGCGGCCAGTCCGATGAGCCTGTGCTGGCTTGGAGCGGCCCTGTTGAAGCTCCGGGGGCCGGCCGCCGCTGAAAAACTTTTGCGCCGCGCCTCCGGGAACCCACGAGACCTGGAGGCCACGGCCTGGCTGGCCGAGGCGTTGCGCCTTTCCGGCAAGAACCGGGAGGCGCTTAAGACTTCGGAGCGGGCGCTGGCCGCGGACCCGGCCCATCCCTGGGTGCTGCTGAACGCAGCGCTGCTGAACTGGGAAAGCGGGAACCGGACAGTGGCGAGGCGGTTGTTTAGAAAATTTTCCCGCGGGGCCGGGCGTTTTCTGGAACCGCCTCCGGAATTCACTCCCGCCTGGGCATTAGCCGCGCTAGAGCGTGCCGGCGGCTGTCGAAGACATGAGCGTCATTTTCTTTCTCTGGCCGCAAGCGGCTGCAGGGCCGAGGTTCCTGAATCCGGCCGGGATTAACCCGAATCCTGCAATTCAAGCCGGTTTACATTGGCAAACCGGCGGCACAAAAAAATGCAGGATTCCCCGCAGTAGCGGGTCGAAAACCAAGCGCAATGCGCGCCAGGTTTTCGAGGGCATATGCCGCGCGAAGCGCACCTGAGCTCCGCGAAGGGAAAAATTCAACTGAATTTTTCAGGTTAATGATATTTTCTTCTTATGAAAACGGCAAAAACTTCTTCAAACACATGCCAATATCGTAACAATTGCCTATAACCGATATACGCATAATACTTGGGCGGGCGCCGTATAAAAGACCTTGGGACGCCAAACCACCGCCGGATATAATATCGTGCCTAAAACAAACCTTATAAACGAATTCCTGAAAAGCCATGCCGGAGACAGCGTATTCTTTGTCAGCGGCCTAAAAAAGAAAAACCCGGTTTTGGCGGATCTCATTTACCGGAGAGCGGAATTAGCCGCCCAAAACGGCGACTACGCCGGGATGCGGGCGGCTTTTTCGATTTATATCAGACAAACCGGACAAAACCCGGAAAATTATTTTCAGTTCTTCAACGCCTGCTGCGCCTTGGGAGAATTTAAAAAAGCGTTCCGAACCCTGAGTTTAATAGGCAAATTCGCCTTGCCAACTTCGCAAATGATAGAGATTGCCAACCCATGGTACAATATCTACAATCCAGCCTTACTTACGAAGCTATCTAACAAATTAGAGTTTTACTCCGCCGGCCGCAATACGGACGTACGCGTGATGGGATACCTGCTGGTTCTCAAAAGCGCTGCCGGTCAAAAAGACGCGCTCCTGTTGCGGTCGATCTTTAAAACCTTCAGACATGCCTCAGACAGGGCCTTTAAAAAAGATATCTGGCTTTACTTCAAGATAGCCGAAACTGCTCTTAACCTGTGTTTTTTTAGGGAGGCCTGCGAAATTTTAAAGAGGATTATTGACTTCGAACCGTTTAATGAACAGGCCCACGGCCGGCTGGCCGAGGCGCTGCTCTGCCGGGGACAGGAACGGGCGGCGATGCGCCGCTTCGAGAAAGCGGCGGACACACTTAAAACGGCGTCCATGCCCGTTTGGCATGGCGAAACGCTTTTATGGCTCGGCCGATACAGAGAAGCTTTGGGGAAACTGAACTCCGCAATATGCGCCGCTTATCCGTTGGCTTGGTGCTGGCGCGGCGCGGCCCTTCTAAAACTTGGACGCCCTGATGAGGCGCTTAAAAACTTAAACACCGCCCTGGCCTTAAAGCCATCCGATCTTGAGGCCAGGATCTGGCGCGCTGAAACGTTCATGGCGCTGAAAAGAAACTTAAAAGCCATGGAAGATCTGGATTTTGTGGTCGCAGTAAATCCGACTTACCTTTGGGCGTATGTCAATATGACGCTTTTAAATCTTGAAGGGGGAAATTTTAAAAAAGCGCTTGAAACCTTAAAACTTCCGCCCGATCTTACCACGGCTTTAGCATTAAAATGCCGCATCAGGCCTGAAGCGAACTATACCCTGCCGGAATTGCACAAGCTCCTTGAAAAAGCTAAAGCGCTGGCTAAAGGTAACAGGCGTAACGAAGAATATCTCTTAAAACTCTGGCTGAAATAAACCGCTGAAATATAATGCTTTAAGTCATAAATTATTGTAGGATGAATTATGACGCCTCACTTTAAGAAGATAGCGTCGGCATTTAAAATCCCAGCGGTAAGCCGCGTACTGGCGGCGGTCATATTCCCATTGCTGGCCCTCGCGGCATGCGGTCCTGCGTTTGAAACCTCCCCCGCGGAAAAGATGTATAAAGCTATCAAGAATAATTCCGTTTCCTCCGTCGAAAGCCTGCTGGCGCAAGGAGTACCGGTAGATATCAGGAACGAAGCGGGCTGGACGCCTTTAATGCTGGCTGCGGCCAGGGATAATATAGACATTATCAAAGTGCTTTTAAAGAACAAAGCTGATATCAATCTCAGGGAAAAAAAGAGGCAGACTGCACTGCATCTGGCCGTCAAGTGGAGCAGGGTCGAGACCGTTAAATATCTTCTGGTCGAGGGGGCCGAACGGGACCCGCGTGACTATCTCAGCTGGACGCCTCTAATGTGGAGCGCTATCCAGGGCAGGACGGAAATAGTGGGAACGCTGATCAAAGACGGCGCCTCCGTAAATATAGCCGACGCCACCGGCAACACTTCGTTGATACTTGCCGCCGGGCGCGGACATTCCGCCACCACGGACCTTTTACTGGCCCATGGCGCAAATCTTAACTGGACCAACAAAACCGGCCAGGATGCGGCCGCCGCGGCCGAAAAGAACGGCTACACGGACCTTGCGAAGAGCCTGCGGGCTAAAGGTCCGTAACGTTCACGCTTCCGCGCGACGCCTTCATGCGCAGAACGATTATCCCAACCCCTCCACGAAACTACGGATTTTATATAATCATAACGTAGGCGTCGGCATGAAAAACTATCACTTCTTCCCCGTTTTCCTAACGCTCCTGGGCTCCTACATAGCCCTCCACTTCTATTCAGCCTCCTGGCTGGCGCGCAATTTCGCCTTAGAAGAAGGTTCGGCGCGGGCCGTAAGAATATTGTTCCTGCTGCTGGCCTTTTTAGCCCCGTTCGCCATGTTCCTGCGCCACAACTATGCCGGTTCGGCTCTGGACCAGGTCTGCATCGCGGGTTACTCCTGGATGGGCGTCATATTCATTGCGGGTTTTATATTCCTTTTTTCCGATCTGCTAGCTTTAGGCTTGCAACTCCTGCTTCCCCCCCCAAGTATGCACTACTTGCGCATGGGAACCACCGTCTTCCTTGTGATTATCGTATCTTACGCTTTCTACAACGGCCTCAAAGCTCCGGCTCTGAAACAAATGCGCCTCTCCGTTCCGGGCCTGCCGTCGGCCATGGAAGGCCTTAAAATTGCCCAGATCTCAGACCTGCACATAGATTCGCCCTACAAGCTGAAACTGTTTTCAAAGACGGTTGATCTGGTGAACGCGCAGAACCCGGACCTGGTACTCATAACCGGGGACCTGCTGGATCCGGGTCTTACCTCTCCGCCAGGGCAGGCGGCTGACGACTCCCCTCCTCAAAACCCGCCTTCGGCGGGCGCCAAAGCGGCGGATCTTACCTGCAACGCGCGGCTTGTAGAACTGGTCCGTAAACTCAAACCACGGTTGGGCCTTTACGGAGTATTAGGAAACCACGAGTATTATTTCGGCTACGAAAGATCCTTGGCCTGCTATAAACAATTCGGAATAAAGCTCTTAAGGAACGAAAGCGCAGATATATCCGGTTTCAGGATAATAGGCCTGAGCGACATCATGACCGAGAAAATGAGCGAAAAGGACGTCAGGGATATTCTTAAAAAAAACCGGAAAGAAGAAATCTCAATTTTGATGTCACACCAGCCAATTATGCAGGAATTAATAGCTAAAACCGGGAACTTCATCGGGTTCTCCGGCCATACCCACCGGGGCCAGATCTTCCCTTTCCACATCTTCACCCGCATGGTCTATAAACACTTCTACGGGCTTTACCGGTTAAAGAACTCTTTCTTCTACGTTACTTCAGGCGCCGGTACCTGGGGCCCCCCCATGCGTTTATTCGCCCCCCCTGAAATCCCGCTCGTCACCCTGAGCGGAAATTAGAGGTATTTTACGGATTCAGGACCGCAGTTCAGCAGAAGGTCCAGGGCGGACATATTCGGTTCGAAGCCCTCGTAGACCTGCGGATACGGTATGGCCTTGAAAGTCTGCCAGGAAAGCCGTATTGCGCTTTCAGCGAAGAGTTTTTCGTCCAGATACTCCCTGGCGCCGGAACCTGAATAATATTCTTCGGCGCCGGCGGCTTCACAAAGATCCACCAGTCTTCGGGTGGCGCTGGAGACCACCTTAAATTCCGAAGAAAGACGTATTGGGGTTTTTATCCCGAGAGCGTCCTTAAGGAAAATAATGGTCGCCAACGCCAGTTCACCAAGCAAAACATATTTCTTAGAATAAACAGCTTCCAAAGCCGGCAGATATTCCTTAAAGTACCTGGCGTGAACATAATTTATTTTTATAGCCCGGAAATGCTCTTCCCGCCACTCACGGGTAGAATTTATTTCCACGGCGCTGATGATCTGAGAGAACCTGCCCTTAACCATCACTGGAACGGTAAGATACTGCCAACCATCCTTGGTCCGTATTTTATTTCTGTTCTGAAACTCCCGCTTTTCATACTGCACATCATCCAGGCAGATAAAAACATCCGCAGCGCGCATTTTAGCGAAAAAGCGCAGACCGGGCCAGTATTGGAGTTGGTGTATAGCGGCTTTCATTTCATAACGGCGGCCATCGGAGAAGAACCGGACGAACCTTCCAGAAGGCGACAAAGCCAAGCGCCCGCGCAGGAATATAGTATAAAACTTTAAGGCCAGTAAATCCCGTTTCACACGAAAAGATCAATTCCGGGGCTTGTGGAACACGTATATCCAGAAGTCGCCTTTTTTTATCACGCTGAACTTCCTGCCGACCTTATCTGCGGTGAATCCCAGAAAATCTCCGACCTGCCGCACCGTATTAGACGCCGGGCCAAAGACAAAGAAATCAGTTCTCCTATCACGCAGTATCCCCAGCACGCAACTTTCGTTCATCTGGCAAAAATCGCTTACATTAAGAAACCGCACGCCGGCCTCTCTGAATTCCCAGCCAAATTCATTAGGCCCGAATACCACCCCCTTGCCGATGTTGCGCTTAATGTAAGCCACCGCTGCGGCCTTGCCGGTAGTTCCGTAGCCATAAGTGGTAAAATAATCACCCCTCGCCTGGCAATATCCGACCGCGGTCTGCCAGACAAGCCCGGCCGCCAACAGGGAAAATATCGCGGCGGTCTGACTGTCAAAAAACCGCCTGACCGCATAGAACAAAAGCAGAATCGCAACCGGCACGCTGAGCAGTTCAACAACAAGCCGCAAAGCGGTTTCCGCCATCCCGCTTCCATTTATAATAGCCATCTTGAAACCGTAATTGAAAGAATAGAAAGGATCGCCCGCAAAAAAGATCAGGAACCAGACGACCGCAACAGCGGCGGCCGCACGAGGAAGCAGCCGCCCCCATTGAAGCCCGGCCAGCGTCTTTGCGGCATAAGCGCCGCCAAGCGCGCAAAGCAGCGGCAGCACCGCTGAATGGTACTTAGGAAAGCCGTTGGAAACGCCTTTGCTTACTACGGCTGCCGCCAGGAAGATCAGTATAAAATAATTAAAATATCTTTCCGGATGAGGACCTAAACCACGCTTTAAAATACTGATCCCCCAAAGCAACAGAGGAGGCCAGATCCAGAGCATTACCCTGAAACCATTGTGCAGCCTTGAAGCAAACACCTTACCTAAATCTACGGCCAAATCCTGACGCTGGTAATTGAAAAGCATTTCTTTAACCAGATATTCCATGGGTTTCCAGTGGTCGCCGGCCTTAAGCGAAGTAAAAGCATAAATCATCCACGTCGCCAGGAAAAAAAATATCCCGGCGCCTATCAGCCTGAGATGTCTTCCGGATCTAGCGTCTTTTCCATTAACCAGAGCGTCGGCCAAAGCCGCGATCACAAAGAAAAAAGAATGTATAAGTTTTGCCCAGAGATTAAGCGCGAAAGCGGAAGTCAAAAGTACGCCGCTAAGTATGCCGGAGCCCCCGCGGGCCAGCAGATAGGCATAGGCCGTTGCGGCCAACGGAACCACGCTTGTATCCCCCAAGTCGATGAGCAAAGCCCCCTGGACCGCAAGCGGCGAGGTGAAATACAAGGCCGCGCCCAGCAGCCCGGCCGTAAGCTTACCTCCTTCAGGCACAACCCGCATGGACAGGCCGAACACCAGCCAGCCGGTAATCAGATAACAGGCGAAACCAAAAATCCTGGCGCCTTCAATAAAACCTCCGTGAAACAGCTGCTGAAAAAAAGAAAGCAGGTAAAGATAAAGCGGCGTGTGTACAAGGTATGGGGTTTGCGCGAACGTACCGCCCCGTATAGCCAGAGCTGCGTCCAGCGCCCAGCCGTCCCACTGCGCGGTGGGATAATGCAGTTTGGCCGCGTTCAGCAAAACCAGCAGGGCCGGCAAGAACACCAGCACCGCGGCCGCTATGAAGCCATGGAATTTTTCAAACCGGCGTTTATTCTCAGAATCGTTCATTTAAGCAGTTCTTCCGTGGCGGCAAGAACTTCCTCCGGACTTATAATATCAAGGCATTCCGGGTTACGGCATTTAAATTTATAACAAGGGATACAGCAGCCGGGAATATCCTTCCTGACCACCCGGCGCCTGGCCTCCGGCACCGAAGGGGAGAATCGTCTGTGGTCGCCGGGACCGAAAATGCATACCGTTTTCGTTCCCGCAGCCGCCGCTATATGCATGGGCCCTGTGTCATTAGTGATAAAAACGTCCATCAGACCATAAAGCGCTGCGTTCTCCCTCACGGAATAAAGGCCGGCCGCCGGAAAAACCCTGTCCGAAATTTTAAGGTCCGCCGCCAGGCCTTTCTCCTGCGCGGAACCGGTCACTATTATAACGGCTCCCGGATATTTTTTCAGCGTAAGTTCCGCGAGGCCTTTCCATTTTTCAAGCGGCCACCGGCGCGAGGGCCTGAAAGCGCCGGGGTTGAACCCTATGACCGGCCTGCCGGAAACCCCGAACTCCGCCAGGCCCGCCGCGACCTTCTTTTTTTCTTCGAAGCCGGGCGCATAACTTATTTCCAGGTCGCGCGGAGCAAGCCCCAGCGGGGCCAACAACCTGGAGATCAGAGCTACCTCGCTTTTCTCTTCAATAAATTCCTCGAAAACAGTGAAGTCCCCAGCTGCACCCAACCCCTTAAGCACCCGGCAGCACGCCAAGGCCGGCCCGGTTATCATGTTAATCATCCTGGCCTTAAGCAACCCCGCCAAAGAGGAAACAAGACTGAAATTCACAAGCGCGTCAAAACGCTCCCGGCGCAGCGCCAGCAACGTCCTTATAAAAACGTAAATTTCCAAGGGGCCCGCAAGACGGAAATTAATGGGCACGGAATGTATTCTGTCTATGCCGGGAATACCCTCGGCCAGCTCTTTAGAACGGTCTATGGTCAGCAACTCCACGCGCGTATCGGGGTAGGCGGCCCTTATGGCGCGCAAAGCGGGAGTCATCATTATAATGTCTCCAAGCCCGGCCAGGTTCACCAGCAGTATCTTCCGGCGGCCGCGGACGTTCCAGAGCCCGCTTATGGTTGCGGGCGGGTTACGGCGGCTGTGTTCCAGCCAAAGATGAAAGACCGAAGCCGCGTGGATGCGGTCATAGAGATTTCGCCTGCCTGAGGCGTGTTCGGAGATCATGCGTTCAACGCCTTCGGGAGAAAGAATTCCGGCGCTCTTAACGTTACGGGCGCTTAAAACTTCGGAAGTAAAGGCTTTCAACTCTTTCTCCTGCCAACGCGCCAACGGCACCTGAAAACCGCGCTTAGGACCTTTCAGTACTTCGCTCGGCAGCTTCCCCGCCATGGTTTTCTTGAGCAGATATTTAAGTCTGAAGCCCCGGGTTTTGACCGCTAACGGAACCCGGGCCATGAATTCCACCAGCCGCACGTCGGTAAACGGCACGCGCAGCTCCAGCGAATTGGCCATGGAGGCCCGATCGGCCAGGCAGAGCAGATCGTCGGGCAGATAATGGGCAAGTTCAAAGCCAAAAATATCCTCCGGGTTTTGCGGCAGGTCCTCAAATCCGGAACCGGCGGCTGAAACAGCCGCCAGCAGTTCCCCGGAATAAAAGTTCTTTTTTTCTTCCCCATCAAGGTAAGACATCCATGAATCGTAAGCCGTCCCGAAATCGGAAGTTCCGCCGCGCATAAATCTTTTAAAGCGGCCTGCCGGGTTAAAAGCGGAACGGCTCTCCGGCAGCAAGCCTGCCGCGCCCGAAGCCAGGCGCCGCAGAGCGGCGGGAGTCTTAAGGTAGGCCGGCATAAATCTCGCGCCCAAATGGCGCGGGTAGCCCCCGAACAATTCATCGCCCCCTATACCGGCCAGCGCCACGGTCACGCTTCGGCGGGCCTCTTTTGTGACAAGATAATTGGCAATGGCCGAAGAATCGGCAAAAGGTTCGTCAAAATGGCCGGCCAATTCTTTTATCACCGCGCCGATATCCGCTCTCACCGGTATCTCGAAATGCTCGGCCCCGAAATGTTTCGCCGCGGCGCGGGCGGATGCCGTCTCATCGAAACCGGCGGCCTCCCCGGCGAAGCCGGCGGTGAAAGCCTTGACTCCGGCTCCGGTGTCCTCGGCCATAAAGGCCAGCAGCGAAACCGAATCCATCCCGCCGGAAAGCAACAGTCCCAACGGCACATCGCTTACAAGCTGTTCCTTCACGCTTTTGGAGAGCAGCTCGCGTATGCCTTCGATATAAAACTCTTCCGGTCTTTCGCTCTTTACGCCTGTTTCAAGCCGCCAGTATTTCTCCACCCGCGCGGCGCCGTTCCTGAAAACCAGCAGCGAAGCCGGCTCCAACTTGCTCACACCCTTATAGACCGTAAGCGGGGCGGGGATATAGAGGCGTGTGAAATAATGGTCCAGGGCCGCGGAATCCAGCTCTTCGCACAGGCCCGCCGCCAGCCGCAAGGCTTTTAGTTCGGAGGCGAAATAAAGTTTCCCTCCGGACAACGCGTAGTAAAGCGGTTTGATGCCGAACTGGTCCCTCCCCAGCAGCAGTTTGCGTTCTTTCGCGTCCCAAAGCGCGAAGGCGAACATGCCGCGCAGAAGTTTCGGGAATTCCTCTCCATGTTCCTCGTAAAGGTGGACCAAAACCTCGGTGTCGGAATTAGTCTTAAATCTATGCCCGGCTGTCTCCAGTTCCCGCCGCAGTTCCCGGAAATTATAAATTTCGCCGTTGAAGACAACGACGACCGCGCCATCCTCGCTGACAACAGGCTGCGAGCCGGTGGCTAGATCTATTATTTTAAGGCGGCGCATACCTAGCGAGACGCGGGCCTCTTCGGTAAAGAACCCGTCCTCGTCCGGCCCGCGGTGCGCGAGCGAGCCCGCCATCGCGCGCAACAGCGCGTCGTTTTTATAACCCGCAAATCCGCAAATCCCACACATCAGAGTATCTCCCGGCTATCTTCATTGGATATATAATTAAAAAATATATCTAAAAACAGGTATCCTCGGCCGGGCCCGCTTTCCAGCCGCAGGCATCCGGATTATGCGTTTTCTTTCTAAACAGATAAAAAGTAAAAGCGGACAAACCCGCGCACCGCCCTTCGAATAGCTTGATCAGCGGATAGGGCAGCGGGTACAGGTTAGCGGCTTCAACCGCCGCCAGCTCAAAATTAGGATTCTGCCTTAAAAATCCAAGAAAGGCGCTATGGGCAAAACTCCTGACATGCGGCCCGTCAATAGCGCTGGAAAGAGGCTGCCTGCCGAAAAGCAGTAGAATACGGTTATAAAGCCCGGCCAGATTGGGAACGCCTATTATGAGCCAGCCCCCGGTTTTAACAACACGGTCCATTTCCTTGAGCGGCCTGTAAATATTCTTCAGATGCTCCAGCACCTGATTGCAGATTACAAGGTCGAAACTTTCGTCCGGGAACGGGAAAGGCTCTTTCTCTATATCGAAGGTGCAGACTTTGAACTTATTAGCGGCTTCTCCGGCATAACAACTCTGCGCTTCTATCCCGCTAACACAATTCAGCGGCATACCAAGGGATTGCGCGTAAATCACAGCTTTAGCTCCCCTCGAGCAGCCGACGTCCAGCAGATTTGAAACCGGGCGCACCCGGTCCAGAAGGCGCAGCACGGCTTTGTGCGTGCGCAAGCCTTCTTCTTGCGATCGTATCATATGACGGGCCATACGCTTAAAAAAACCGGTCATAGTTACAGGAGCCTCCCATAAAGTTCCTCATGAGCCTTCACCATTTTAGCAACGCCGAACCTCTCCACGGCGACAGCCCGGCCGCGCCGCCCCAATTCGAACGCGCGTTCCCTGCACTTAAAAAGAGCGGTTATGGCCCCAGCCAACGCGGCTGCGTTCCCCGGAGGGACCAGCAGACCGCTCTGACCATCGGAAACGCTCTCGTTTATTCCGTCTATGTCGGAAGCGATCACTGGTTTCCCCATAGCCATGGCTTCAAGAACTCCCACCGGAAATCCCTCCCGAAACGACGGCAGAACAACGACATCGGCGGCGCTTAAAAGAGGTTTTACATCATCCAGAAAACCGGTAAAAATAAAACTGTTTTCCAGCCCCAAATTTTTAATCCTTGCTTTCAGATCTTTTTCCAGCGGGCCTTCGCCGGCTATGAGATATTTTATCCCTCCGGCCGGGACATCGCCGCCGGCGATTACTTTAGCCGCATCAATAAGGCTAAAAAGACCTTTTTCCCAACTGAGCCGGCAGAAAGCCGCCGCCAGAAAGCACTTCTCCCCGATATTGCGCGCCCTGCGCGCTTCACGGGCTTTTTCCGGTTCCATAACAAATTCTTCAACCGGAATACCGTTATAAATTCTCTGAACTTTTTCTGGCGGTATTCCCCGCGCCGCCAGTTTTTTTCCAATATGGCCGGCGACCGCAATAAATTTATCAACCCCGCCTTCACCGAATTTATTCAAAACTTTATATGCGGCTTTTCTTAACGCCCCGACATTATATTCCTCAACGGGAACGGCCACAGTAGATACTACCGCCACCCCTCCCGCCAGCCGCGCGGCCAGCCGCGCATAAAAATCGGCGCGCGGACCCTGACTATGCACCACATCAATCCCGTAGGCACGGACTATTTTCTTCAGCAGAAATATCTTAAACGGATTGATCCTTCGGCGTAGATCCAAAGGAATTACCCTGGCTTTAGCCCTGATCTTTTCCGTAAACACAACGGACGCCGGATTTAAAGAACCGGTAAGGCATGCCGCGTACACGTTAAACTTAGCTCCATCCAGACCATTTATCAAATGAGCGAACGCCTGCTCTCCCCCCCCGAAAAAATCATTCTCGATAACATATAGGATACCGCTCTTTCGCAGGCTCATAGACGCCCCCCCTTGGAGGAAGCCGCCCGGTAACCGCACGGACTCCTTTCCGCGCGATAAATTTCAGCCGGCAGTTCCCGTTTCTTTTCCGCCTTCCAGGCAAACTGCGGGAAGCGTCTTACGCGCGTCATAATTTTTCATGCTCCCGTATAATCTCAATATACAGTTTTTCAAAGTTCTTCGCCATTTTATCCACGTTAAACTCGTTGCGCACCATCCTCTCCGCGGCGGACGCCATTTTCCCGGCTTCCGACGGCCTGTCCAGCAGTCCGGCTATCCCCCTGGCCAGCGCGGCCGCGTCTTCCGCCGGAACAGCCACGCCAGTGAGCCCGTTCTTCAAAAGATCCGCGTGGCCCGGAATATCCGCGGCGACACAGGGCTTGCCGGCAAGCATGGCCTCGCCCAAAGCAATATTGAACGCCTCCCAACGCGAAGGGGCCGCATATATATCGCAGGCGGAAAGCACGCGGGAAACATCCGCGCGGCGCCCCAGAAACAGAATCTTTTCCTCAAGACCCGCATCGTGGGCCATTTTCTGAAGCGCCACTTTCCTTTCTCCGTCGCCCGCCAGCGCAATTTTAAACGACCTCTTTTCCTTCGCAAGGATCGCCGCGGCCTCGATTAAAACATCCTGCCCTTTTTGACGGACAAGGCGTCCCACGCAGCAGATGAGTTTCTCTTCCGCGCCTACCCCCATTTCTTTGCGCAACTCATCCCGGGCGTCGGTTGAAACGGGGCCAAGCTCCACGCCGTTCTGCATAACCCGGAGCCTGTGTTTATGCGATGGAGCCCTCCCGACAACCTCCCCGACTATTCCTTTGGAACTGAAGCCGATAACATCGCACATGCCGAATGTCATAATATTGAGGAACTGCCAATACCGCGGCTCACTATGAAGCGGGTTCCTGAATATATGAACGACCCTGGTGCGCGGTAAGAATATTGCGAGCAGCCTGGCCGGGAAACTAAGTTCGGACAAATTGGTCTGGATTATATCCGGCTTGGTCCGGAACAGGAAACATGCAAATCTTATCCAGGCTCCGGGATCCAGAAACCGCGCCGCACCCAAAAAAACCACCTCGGCGCCGCATTTCTGAAACTCCGGGGCCATCGTTCGTTCACCCCAGAAAGCACATACCGTCACCCGGAACCGCCGCTTGTTCAAATTCCTTACTATATAAAGAGTGGAATGCTGCGCTCCGAACGGAGCCAGATCATGGATAAAATAAAGCACATGTATCCGCTTTAGAACCGCCTCCGGCTCTTCTGAAAATTTGTTTTGGATCAACTCCAGATACAATTTTTGATACTCCGCCGCCATTTTTGCGACGCCGAAGCCGGACCTCAGCAATTCCAAAGCGGCGGAGGCCAATTTCCCCGCCTCATCAGGTTTGTCCAGCGCCTGGTCTATACCGGCGGCGAGCGCGGCCGCGTCCTCCGCCGGAACCGCCACGCCCGTGACCCCGTTTTCCAAAATATCCGCGTGGCCCGGGATATCCGTAGCCACACAGGGCTTGCCGGAAAGCATGGCTTCTCCAAGAGAAATATTAAGTCCCTCCCAACGCGAAGGGGCCGCATATATATCACAGGCGGAAAGCACGCGGGAAACATCCGCGCGGCGCCCCAAAAACAGGATCTTTTCCTCAAGACCCGCGCGGCGGGACATTTTCTGAAATTCTTCCTTCATTTCCCCGTCGCCGGCCAGCGCGATTTTAAACCGCCTCTTTTCCTTCGCAAGGATCGCCGCGGCCTCAATTAAAACATCCTGCCCTTTTTGACGGACAAGGCGTCCCACACAGCAGATGAGTTTCTCTTCCGCGCCTACCCCCATTTCTTTGCGCAACTCATCCCGGGCGGAGGCCGAAACAGCTTCAATTCCCACCCCGTTCTGCACCACAAAAGACCGTACAGCCGGGAAGCCCGAATCTAGCCCTGAAACTTCGCGCAAACTACGCGAACAGAATATTACCGCGCCGCAAAGAGGAAGCGTTATACGGTTGGCAAAACGCCAGTACCAGGGCTCGCTGTGAAAAGGGTTTTGAACCGTGTGAACAACCTTCAGACCCGACAGAAAAACCGCAAACAGCCTGACCGGAATAGAAAGCTCCGGCAAATTTGTCTGAACAATCGCCTGTCTGGAACGACAAAGAAGCCTAGCCAGGCCCCACCAGGCAGCCAGGTCGAAAAATCTGCGCGCCCGCAGAAACACGACTTCCGCTCCGCAAGCCGCTAATTCCGGCGCCAGGGTTTCATCACCCCAGAATGAGCAGACCGTGACGCAAAACCTGCTTTTATCCAGATACTTTACGATATTGAGCGCCACCCTCTGGGCGCCGAACGGCGCAAGATCGTGAATAAAAATGATCAGGTGCTCCTTTTCTCCGGGAAAGCCCGATAGTTTTCCGGCTTCAGTCATGATCCGGCCTTTCCCGCCCTAATCCCGCGTCATAAATTTTCCGGCCGCGGCGGCAATATGTGAAAAGCAGAGCGGACACCAACGCCGCGTTAAAAAGCAGAAAAAAAGTTATCAGCGCGTCGGCATGTCCGAATGCGCAAGCCAGGGCCAGCAGCAGATAATGCGTTTCTCTCACGCGCAGATTATGAACCAGGACCCGCGCCATGACTTCAGGCGGGGCTTTGCCGGCTATCGGAGTAGGCGCCGTACTTATTCCTTCGCGGCTAAGTAGTTTTTCCCAGTATTCGCGCAATACAAGGTCGAAAACGCTTTCAAGATAAGCCGCGTAAGACGCCAGGAAGGCGCAAAACGCCCCGGCGGCCAGCCAAACGCCGGCTGGAACTCCGAAAGAATCCCCTATAGAGCGCATTTCAGGCAGTCGCCAGACCGTAACTCCTATCACCATCCAGAAAAGCATGTCGGCCCAGCTCATGATGGAGTCAAGGAAGCGGCCGTAAGGATTGCGCGTCCTCATTGCCCGCGCTATCCCGCCGTCAAGGCAATCGAAGAAATTAAACGCCATCAGCAGCAGTATCCCGGGCCAGAGAAATCGCGGCCCGGGCCAAAGCAGGAAAATATATGCCGAAAGAGCGGCAGCTCCTGAGAACCACGAAGCGGTTTCGGAAGAAACGCCAAGCCTGACCAGAAGCCAGATAGCCGGAAAGGACGGCGGCCGGAATATGAAGCGGCCGGCGAACAGGTAGCGATCATATTCCACTTTAGGCGCATGCAGCGCATATATTTCTTTAAGCGATGGATATTGTTTTTCACTCATTTTTGCCTCTTAAAGGCCGAAATTCAGATATGTTCAGCTCAATACATTCCCCTAAAAAATACCCGCCGGTTATCGAACGAAGGCGCCCGGTCCGAAGCGCCGATAAGTGCCGGACATTTGCCCTACTGCAATCCGCCTGTCCGCAGCCAATCCGGGCCAGGCCCGGTGCTTCCGGTAAAATAAGCCGCCGCCCCCGCCAAATACGCGGCCGCTTTAACATATCTCCGCTCCGTTCCGGACTTCAGAACAAGCCAGGCGGCGTCGCGCATAAACCGGAACGCTAGCCCGGCCACCAAGCGCGGACAATGGCTGCATGCAAAGATCAAATGACTCCTGGTTTTATGATAGATCTTGAACGGAGAATCATTGCCTCCGGAGGAAGCCGAAACTTTGTGCCAGACCTTTGACGCGGGGACCAGCATGTTTTTAAAACCGGCGACTGAGGCGCGCAGCCCCCAGTCCGAATCCTCCCAGTATAGAAAAAAACGTTCGTCCAGCAGGCCCACTGTCTCTATAAGTTTTTTACTGACCAGCACGGCGCAGCCGGTTACATAATCCGTCTCCACCGGCTGAAAATGACCGTACTCGGCTTCGTTCTCACCGGTTCCAGGATATGTAAACACGCACTCCGCCATGTTGAACCTGGCGCCGGAAAACCAGATTTTATCACGCACGGAAAACGACATTATCCGGGGACCGGCCATGCCTATAGACAAATCTTTCCGCGCCTCTTCGACCAATAACCCCAAAAAATCCGGGGCGACAACCGTGTCATCGTTAAGGAGCAGCACATAGTCGGCGCCCCTTTGCAACGCGCGCCTTATACCGGCATTATTGCCGGCGGCAAAACCCGAATTAAACCCGGTAAAAAAGACTTCGGAAATTTTAGCCGAAGCGCGGCGGATTTCTTTTTCGAACTCATTGTTTCCCGGCCCATTATGAACGACAATGATCTCAAGATTCTCATACGAAGTCTTATCAAGCGAGCGCAGACATTCCACAAGCCCCGGCATATCAAAAATATTGAGTATGACCGCCGAAACTTTTGGAGAGACCGGATTCATTCGTTCCTCCACGCTGAACTCCAGCTGCGGCAGGGAACCCAGGGTTTGTATAACATAAAATGATAACTATCGTTTTTGCGCCTAAGCCGCATAAAATATCCGTCCGTGAATTGTTCGCGCCCGAAATAAGCCCCGCGCCCCGCCGAAGAGCCGCCGGGAATCACGTCCATAGGCCGGAAAGAACTTCACGCAACGGCGGCCGCATATCTCCGGCCATGGCGAGCATCCTGACCATGTCGGCGGCGGAAGGCGCGTAAAGTCCGCCTTTTTTCTTGAAACGTTCCCCGACCGAGTATTTTTTCAGACCGATCAGCTCCGCCAGATTTTCCGGAAGCCTGTCTTTGAAAGGGCTGCTTTTTTCCAGCCAGAACGGGGGCGGTTCTCCGTTTTTTGCGTAGGAAACGAGGTCCGCGTTGAAACTCCGCCCGGTAGCCTCATCATACCACGGGAAACCGCTCTCACCGCCGTGGATATCCGGAGTTTCCCAAATTTCCAGGCACCCCGCCCTCTTTCCGGCAAGATTTTCAAAAAAGATCCAGGCGTTATCGGCGGCCGGGAACTTTTCGAACAACGGAACCAGCGCCCTGGAGATCTTACCCTTTATTTCCACATTGATGGCGTCACCAATAACCTTTCCCGCCGCCTTCCTGAATATCAGAGCAAGATTATCCTTCCTGTACATTTCCTGCCAGTTCCAGCGGTACTGGCGCCGGACTATTTCCATGGCCCCGTATTTGCGCGCGTTGCCGCCAAGCTCAAGAAAGTATCTGGCGGCCAGTATGGTTACAGGGTGGAAAACCGTATCGGCCTGGACCTGGATAAGCCAATCGCCGCCGCATTTTTGGCGGGCTTCATCAAAAACAGCGCCGAGCGCCAGTCCCTTCCTGTCTTTGGGCGCTGAAATATAGGCGGGTGTTTTAGATTCTATCCGTATTTTAGGGTTCAGTTTTGCAAGCGCTTCAAGCACCTCCCTGGTGCCATCATCGCTGTTCCCTTCCAGTATGAAGAACTCATCCACAAAAGGGAGCACGTTTTCTATGGCTTCCATGAACGTATAGCCGCCCTTGATGCCGTTGCGGATAAACATATACGCCGAAAAATTCATTCCGTTCTCCTTTACGATGTCTTCTTGGGCCGGATAACGCTTTAACCTGAAAAATTCAGTTGAATTTTTCCCTTCGCGGAGCTCAGGTGCGCTTCGCGCGGCATACACCCTAGAAAACCTGGCGCGCATTGCGCTTGGTTTTCGACCCGCTGCTGCGGGGAATCCCGGCCGTCTGATGGCCATAGGCCCTTATACGGCACCTACGCAGGTATTGCTTTTTTTGTTCACCTGATCTTCCAATGGAAACCAAGTTGAACTGCAGGATTCGGGTTAATGCTCCGCTAAAGACAGGCCCGGGTTACAGCTCCGCGCCGCAGGTAATTATCCCGTAGAGGATGGAACCATACGCGCAAAGTTTATCGCGCATCCCAAGCCCGCATCCAGTTCCCTATGCGGTTGCGCGCGTGGTTCAATTACGAAACGCCCCTTCCCCGCATTTTTTGCACAAATCCAGATTAAATACGCCTCTTCTAAGATCTTTCCGCAGCCGCCTGTAATATGGCTTGCGCCAAACGTCAATTAAACGCTCGTTTTTTATATTGCCGAGAGAGGCGGTGCTGAAATAATCATGGCAGCAGAATAGCACATTACCTTCGTAATCGATTCCAACGGTACTTGGCGGCCATGCGCATTTTTCCGGCCGGATCGGAGCCTCAATATCTATCAACCCGCCTTTATTGGAGCCCGTCTCAAGCCTTCTATAATCCAACTTCACCTTTCCGCTCTGTTGCTTTTTTCGATATTCCAGCACATCCCGCATATTCGAGGATTCTTCAATCGAGTGCCGTGTTACCGCAAACCGCGTAACGCCGGAATTTACCAGCTCTATATACAAATCGACCGTCAAAAAATCCCCGTTGGTAAAGACCGAAATGGGGGAAGCCGGCAATTTGCTCCGGATATACCTGATAAATCCCGGCAACCGGCCGTCCAATAAAGGTTCCCCGTAAAAATGCGGCTGTATATCACCGGCCCAGCCCGCCGGAGCAAGCGCGGCCAATTCATCTATAATTTTATAAAACAACTCCGGCTCCATTTTTTTCACATTTCGCATAAGACCGCGGTCAAATTTGGAATTTGGACAATACCGGCATCTTCTGTTGCAGGCCGTAGTCGTCTCTATAAAAACCATGGAAAATATATCCCATGTGCCGTATTTAGCGTAACGCAGCAATGCCTGAACGCCGGTTATTTCCGTCAAAAAGATGAGCGGATTTATAAAATATTTTTTCTTGTCCGGAATTAAACTTTTTTTAAAGACTTCCCCGGCGTTTTTCAGCATAAACGCACTTCCAGAGCCAAACCCTGGAATGATAAAAGTTTAGAGCGGCCCGGCCACGGGAAAATCCATCCAGTCCTCCGGCCGCGGCTGACATTTATCCCGCTCATCCTGGAAAGCCGTCTTAAAAGTGAGTGATATTCCGGCATATGCTCTCAATTGTCGGCTGCGCATGAATACTCTATCAGCTTGAAAAACGAAGATTTGTGCGCGTTTTGTATATTCTAAAAGCTCTTTAATAACCCGGGCGAATCAAAGGGCGGAGAACCATTTCCCCTTTACAAGCATCGGACCCCAAGTGGAAAGATTGGGATTGCCGGTTCCGAAGAAATCAGATCCGACCACTTCCATTGGGAGGAATACCTGCGGCCAATCGGCCCTTTCGCCGCCGACTGTGGCATAGCTGACTACAAAGTAATTCCCGGGAGAAAGATTTAATTCCGGAAGAAAACACTTCACCCAGCCCTCTTCAGGGAGATCCTGGAAATAAACTCCGGAAAAATGGCTATAGTAATGGAATAGTCCGTATTCTTTATCCGTATACACGCTTACGCTGAAAGAAACACGCTCACCATTTCCGCAGGCTATGTTTTTGAACTGGAAGCAGAAAACCACCGGTCCGCCGCTTTTAACCGCTTTTAAAACTTCCCCTTCGGGCGATTCCATACGAAAGCCGACAACCTTTATCTTGCCGTTACCCAAACGAACGCAATCTGAAAGCGGATTCGCGGAGGTCTCATGATTTTTCGCCAGATATTTTGAGACTGTTTCATGAATACCGCCCTCAAACACCTTGCCCCCCGATTCAAGCAGTATTCCCTTCCGGCAAAGCGTTTCAAGCGCCCCCATATTATGGCTTACGAACAAAACCGTTCTGCCTTCACTGGCCACTTTCCCGACCTGCCCCAGGCATTTTTTCTGGAAGGCGGCATCGCCGACCGCCAGCACCTCGTCCACCAGCAGGATCTCCGGCTCCAGATGGGCGGCCACGGAAAAAGCGAGACGCATATACATACCGCTGGAATAACGCTTTACCGGAGTATCTATGAATTTTTCGATCTCGGCAAACTCAACTATATCGTCGAATTTCCTGCTAACCTCATTCCTATCCATGCCCAAAACCGCCCCGTAAAGGTAAATATTTTCGTGCCCGGTGAGTTCCGGATGGAAACCCGTTCCCACCTCAAGCAGCGACCCTACCCTGCCCCGGAGCTCCACCCGGCCCTTAGTGGGCTCGGTTATGCGCGAGAGTATTTTGAGAAGGGTGCTCTTCCCCGCCCCGTTCCTTCCTATAATTCCAAGCACTTCCCCTTTTTTAACCTCGAACGACACATTATTCAACGCCCAGACGGTTTCAGCTTCCGGAACAGCTTTTCCAATACCGGCCAGACGCCCGAACGGCGCCCGAACGGCCTCCATCAGCGTTTCCCTGAAAGTTTTATACCCTTCCCTGGCGCCTATACGGTAGCGTTTGGAAAGGCCCTCTACTTTAATTACCGTTTCGCTCATAAGTTCTACACCACATCCGCGAAAGTCCTTTCCATCCTCCGGAAATAGAACAAACCGGAAACCAGCAGCAGAATTATTACGGCGCTCGAAACACCAAGGGAGACCCAGTCAACCGGCTGAGTTCCAAGCAGACAGGCCCGGAAAGCTTTTATCACTCCGGCCATGGGATTGACGGCTATAAGCCACTGATAGCGCGCCGGCACGATGCTTGACGGATAGATCACAGGAGAAGCGAACATCCAGAGTTGTATAAGGAACGGTATCACATAACGGATGTCACGGTATTCCACATTTAAAGCCGCCAGCCATAATCCGGCTCCTATTGCGCAAAAAAAGGTAAGACCGATCAAAACCGGGAACAACAATACCGCCGCCCCCGGATAAATACCATACCATAGCATCATGGCCGCAAGCAGGAATGAGGCGATAAAAAAGTCCAGGAGGCCGGCCAGCGCGGCCGCCGCAGGCACTATCAGGCGCGGGAAGTAAACCTTTGTGATTAGATTTGCGTTGGAAACCATGCTCTCGCCCGCGGCGGCAAGGGCGTTTGCGAAATACGTCCAGGCAAGCAGGCCGGCGTAAACAAAAACGGGGTAAGGAACATTATCCGAAGGCATATGCGCCATACGCCCTAAGAACACGGAAAAAACTATCATGGCGAACGCCGGCTGTATTATGGCCCACAACCCGCCCAGGACGGTCTGCTTATAACGCACTTTTATATCGCGCTTGGCGAGAAAATAAAAAAGCTCGCTGTAGCGCGACAATTCCCGGAAATCAAAGGCTAAAAGCCCCTCCGCCGGCTTAATAATCGTTATTTCATTCTTATCCGTCATATTTTAAAGGTAAAACCCTCTCATTTTTCCATACATTTTACCATAATCTCCGTCAGAACTCTTTCTTCCGCGCAAGAAATATTTGTGGGTCGTAACAATGCGATTATGGCTGCCAGATCGCGTTCCCCGGGGGACCCCATGAGCAGTTATTGAATTCTATCATGTTGCCTGGATAGGCTTTTCTGATGAACCGCAGGGCATGGCAAACACCGCCCCTGGACGTATTATCAAAATAGACTTTACCAGCGCAGGCCAGCACTCTGGGGTAAATAATGTGAAACTCTTTTTTAACCTGCGAATATTCATGTTTGTCGTCTATAAACACAAAATCCATGTATTCGTTTTCCTTTACGAACTCCTTTAAGAAAAGAATGGCGTCGGACTTGTGGAATTTAACGTATTCTGACAGACCGGCTTTCTCCACATTTAGTTTCGCGGCTTCTATGTTATTCCCGTCCAGATCTACCGTGTGGAGACATCCGCCGGCGTTCATATCCTTCAAAGCCTGGGCCATTGCTATCGTGGAGTAACCCAGATTAGTCCCCGTTTCTACCGCGATGAATTCCCGGGTCTTGTCGGACGGGCTGCAAAGCAGGGAATAATACAAGAGATTCCACGCCGGATAGCCTATGCTCAGACCGCTCTTGCCGGCCGCCGAAACCGCATCTGAAACCCCATTTTCCTGTTCAGCCAAAACATGGTTCGGCAGCAGTTGGCGCCTGTAATCGAAAATCCTATTGTTTTCGGAAACCGTTCCGGAGGAACTGTATTTCCTATGCGGGAATGAGCGGAGCATGTTGAAGGGATAGCATATGAGGCTTATGACTCGGGAATCCCAAAACTCGCCCCCGCCGCTAATACGGCTAACAATACGGGCCACAGGTTTCGGCAGGTGCTTTTTTATAAATTCTTTTATTGTGCCCATATCGCAATCGCATCCTGTTTGGAATAAATCCGCCGCATCAGATCATCCTCCATACGCCGGCACGTCCTAAAACCTCAGCTTGATTTTTCAGGCCGGGCAACCAGTTTTTTGTTATAGGCGTAAATCAGTATATCCTGGAACCGGGCTTCTTTAAACGGCTTTTGCGGGCCGCCGCTCAACTGATACCCGAAACCAGCCTCTTCCAGCACTCCGAGTATTACTGAAAGCGAATCCACCCGCGCATCTATGTGGTGATGATACTCCACCGCCATCCTCTTTATAAAGCCGAGTTTGCCGGACGAAGCCAGTTCGGCTATCACATCCGTTTCAGCGCCTTCTATGTCTATCTTAAGAAAATCCACTTCGCGGCTGATATACCCGGAAAGTCTTGCGGCAGAAACTTTTTTTGAGGGGCCCGGCAGGCGCGCCGGCAGAGTGCTTGCGCACAAAGAACCGGGACTTTCCCCGGAATAATACAGATCGACCGTGCCTCCTTCCTTTAAAAGCGCCTCGTTCCTGAGTACGATCCCTTTCAATCCGCCCCTGGATACGTTATCTCTAAGATTTGCAAAAGACTCCGGGTCCGGTTCAAAAGCCAGTATTTCAGCGCCGGGATAAAGCGCCTTGAAATAGAGCGACGCCATTCCGATATTGGCGCCGCAGTCGATAATGAAAGGGCTTCGGTTTTCCGTAACGAACCAGTATGCTTGCATGAGGAATATTTCCCGGAACAGATACAGAAAAGACTCCACCGTACAGTATTTAACCTTAAAACCGGCAGACTCCACCGTTTTAGCCGCTCCGCCATAACGGCCAAGGAAAAGAGCAAAAAAGCATGTTTTAAATATATCTTTTCTGAAACCGGCCTTTATACCCAGAGCCCGGAGATCGCGATAGTTGCGAAAGAGTTCCGGCAAAGAAAATTTATAATACTCCGCCTGCATATATTTTCAACCCGCCGTCGTTTCAGTGGATGAGTCATCCCCGGCTTTTTTTATTTTCAGATAAGCAACGCTTAGAAGCGCCGCCATGAACCAGAACGGTTCCATTATCCGCACAACTATAAAACTGTTGACCCCAAGCGCCTGAAAGAGCAGCCCGACAAGCGCGACCATAAAACCAAGCGCCAAAACCCGCAAGACCGGCTCTTTTGAGTTCCTGAAAACCGTTTTCGCCGTATAAAAGAGCCGATACATCATCCAGGCGAAGAGCGCCGCCCCCAACAATCCCAGTTCGCCCAGCACCAGCGCGTACTGGGTGTCACCGAGCCCGACACCCGTAACCCCCCAGCCGAAAACAGGGTGCTTGGGAAGTTTTTCGAAAAGCACGCGCTTGATGGAATAAACCCTGGAAGCCGCCGAATCCTCCAGTTTTATATTGCCCACCGTCCCGGCCTGGAAAATTTGCGTGGCATAGGCCCCGCTGTAAGTCATTGTAATACGTTCCACCACTTTATGGGAAAGATTCGGCATTATAGCGATAAAAACAATGCCGGCAGAAAAAAAACCGGACATGAAAAGACGCCGTCTCCTGGAAAGAAAAAATATCGCGGGGAACATGGCCGTAAACCCAATGTAGGACGAACGCGAAAAAGTCAGAAGGAACGCCGGGAACATGAAGATCAGCATGCCGAGAGCCAATAGGAAAGAATAGCCTTTGGACTCGCTCAACATAGCAAAAAAGATGCCGAAGACGATCAGAAAATAACCTCCAAGGGAAGCCGGCTCGGAGTCGCGGGGATCGCCCAGGGGAGCCTCAAAAGGAGCTGTAGCGCGCGCGTCGGGGCCTGAACCATAGTAATAATAGTAGGCGTAACCGGCGACGATCACAGCCACAATGAGCCCATAGCGCATGTAATTTTTTATTTCAGCCTCTGTCTCAACCACATTGACGGTCATAAAATAAAGCAGAAAATATTCCACATATTTCATCACGTAAAAGAAAGAAGCTTTTGCGTCTATGTCGCCGCGTATAACTCCGAAGGCGGTGGAAATGAAGCAAAGGGCGGTATAAAGCAATATCGGCGTCTGCACAGGAGTGGATGTTATAAACGGCTTATCCTTGAAAATTGACGTGCGGGCAAACCAGGAAAGGAAGATGATGACCAGGAGGATGTCGTCATAACGCACCACCACAGAGCGCGAACTGTCCACTATCCCCCCGCCCATCTCAGGTGAAAGGAGCATGGAAAAAACCAGGAGGATCAGGCTCAACTTAGGCGAAAAAAAAGCCAGCGCGCCCACAGACAGCACCCCGACTGACAGCACCAGCATGTACTGCGCGCCGGCGGCGGCCATAGAACCTAACCAACAGGCGGCGGCCAGCGCGAAGAGGACTATGATTATCGGCATGGTTTAAACAGCATCGATGGCCGCGCAAATCAAACCGCGATCGCACAGCTAACCAGAACTGAAGGATTCGCGGAATCTTCCGTGTATCAACGGCGGGCGTAATTCTTGTAGTCGTACGAATAATAACCGTACTGCGGGCCCATTTCGGAAGCCCGCATACCGTTCAAGACGACGCCGATCATGCGGGCATTAGCCCCGGTTATCTGATCTTTCGCGCGCTTCAGCGCGGCTCTTGCGATTTTGCCGGCTTTATAGACCAGCACAACGCCATCGGTATGCTTGGCAAGTATAATGGGGTCCACAAACAACAGCACCGGTGGTGCGTCGAAAATAATAATATCGAAATCGGTCTTCAGTTCCTCCATCAGTTCGGTCCAATCCGCGGAATCGATTATATCTATGATATTTCCGGTAGTGGTGCCGGAGTTGAGTATATTAAGATTCTCAATGCCTGGAAAATGCATGAGACTGTTGAATTCAAGTCCGCCCATCATAAAATCCGCGCTTTCAAGCACAACCTCCCGCCAGTCGGCTTTGCCGGACAGCACGTCGCTCAATCCCGGCTCTTTACGGGAACCGAATATCTGATGGATGGCGGGCCGGCGCAGATCGGCGTCTATTAAAAGCGTCTTAAGACCGGAATGGGCGCTGGCAAGAGCAAAATTTACGGCTGTAAGGGTCTTTCCCTCTGCGGCGCCGGCGGAACTAAAAACCAGAGAAACGCTCTCCCGAGTGTTCAAATGGGACATTATATTCGTCCGCAGAGTATGATAAGCCTCGATAATGCCGGAAGTATAATGCGGATTTAAAATAAGCACGCTTCTAAAGGCCTCCACCGTATACCGTTCTTTCTTAAATATCTGGGTAAGCCAGTTATCTATCCGCACTTTACTTAAAATATGCGGGATGATACCCAAAACCGGCAGTTTAAGGAAAGATTCAATATCCTCTATGGTGCTTATTGAAACATCGAGGTTTTCCAGCAGAAACACCGTAACAACGGCCAAAAATAATCCCAGGATACCTCCGACCAGCAGATTAAGCCGTTTATTCGGAGAAACAGGGGTATCGCTGGGAATAGCGGGGTTTACAACGCTCACAAAAGAAACCACGGATGAGAGTCCCAGCTTGGCCTCTTCATATTGTTTATTCAGGGTGGTATAGAGCTCTTCCTGCATGCGGAGTTCGCGGCTGATCCGGGCGAGATCCACTTCCTGGGCCGGTATTTCGCCAAGTTTAGATTCCACTACCTTGATGCGCTGATTAAGCTCCATCAGTTCCGGATAGTTGGGAGTATATTTGTCCTGCAATTCGCGTTTGCGGATCTCCAGGTCGGCAAGCTGGTTGGCCAGAGCCGCGCCCATTCCAGTTTTAGGGTTTTTTTCCAGGAAATTCTGTTTTGAGCGCTCAAGCGAACGTAGATTTTCCTCTACTTCGGCCTTCCTGGATGCGATATCTTCAAGCGTTTTACGCCCCTGCTTGCTTTTCTGCTCCAGATCATAGTCCCGGTAAGCGTCTATGACGGCGTTCACTATATCGCTGGCCTTCAGCGAATTGGAATTGCTGGCGGTAATGCTTATAAGATTGGAATCCTGAAGACGCTCCGCCCTATAGGAACCCTGTATGGTTCTGACGATCCTGTTATTCTGCGCCGGACTGGCGTTCTCGTCCAGCCACCCAAGTTTTTTAACCGACCGCTCCGCGATTTCATCCGAGGTAATTACGCGTATCTCGGTGGACACGGCATTCCATGGATCGAATTCCGTCAGGTCTGAACCGGGGATCTTAGAATAGGAAGCTGGGGGCTGGAATTTGATGATAGACTGGCTCTGGTAAATGACCGGCTGAAGCCGGGTATAAAAAACGGTTGAAAGTATGGTCAGGCTGAAAATAAAAAGCGCCACCCATTTGCGGCGATTGATTATGCGCCAATAGTCATATAGGGTGAGCTCGGAGTTCATGTTATTTATTCTTTGCGACCAGGCCTATGGTAATGGCCATCGTGACCAAAGTAAACCAGGGAACCAGATTATCCGTCAGCCATTTCCCGCCTTTATATATCCTCGTTCTGGGCACATAGACGATGTCGCCTGCGGCCAGAACCGTGTTTTTGTCCATATGTCCGTCCATGATGGCGGAGATATCCACCTTTATTACCTCCTCACGGGTCTTGCCTTCAAGATCTTTAACTCGCCTATAAATCTTAGCCTTGTCGGCCTTGGGATAGTCGCCCAGGCCGCCGGCCTGAGCCACCAGATCCAGAAGTTTCATGCCTTCACGATATTCAAAATAGCCCGTGCTCCTCACCTCGCCGATTATCGCGATCCTGTTAGCCGAGAACTTGCGCACATTGATGGTTATGCGGGGATTGGACACATACTTGGAAAATTTAGCGGTCAGGATCTTTTCAAGATCTTCGCCGCGCATACCCTCCACCTTCACCGGGCCCGCGAGCGGAACATCAATAGTGCCGTCCGGCTGCACGGTAACTTCTTTGGAAAATTCCTCGGCCGGGAAGACCTGGACGTTGATCACGTCTCCGGGCTCAATAAAATAATCCTTCGCCCCCAGGATTATCTGGGCAAAAACCAAACCTGGACAGGAATTGAATATAAGAATAAAAGCCAACACCGCCGATTTGATCTTCATCATAGGTGATTATATCTTTTTTTACCGAACTCCCCTATACACATGAGCGGGGGCTCTTCGCTAAACCTCCCAAAACTGAAATTCACTGAATAAACTTCCACTGGCTTACGCCCGTAGAATTCCGGCGGTATATTAAAACCGCTCCCCCCCGTTCCCACGCTCTACAGCCTTGGCCAGGGACTTCATCAGCATCCTCAATTCCTCCACTTTTTGCTCCAGTTCTTTGTCCTTAACTGACGCCTCCGGCAGACTGCGGGGCTGGCTTGAAACGCCTTTGACTGTCAGCGCCTCAAGTCTCCGCGATAACTGGTCCACTCTCTCACCCAGCAGCCCTTCTTCCGAGTTTTTTCTTTTGAAATTTAAACAATAACTAAAAAGAACCAGTACCGTAATGAAGGAAAAAAGCATGAACGAAACGGCGCCAATAAGCACGATATAATCCAGTCCGGCCAGGATGCCGCACATTATAGTTACGAGCGAGGCCAGGATGCCGAAAAGCATCGTCTCCTTGTTCTCGCTCCAGATAATATTGGCGCCCGCAGGCGCCTGGATCCTTTCCGGCCGCTGAAACTCGGTGCGCCCGGAAACCGGGAACTTTTCCGACCGGCCTGGGTACGGACCGGACGCGGGCATCTTAACGGCACGCGGAGCACCTTCAAAACGATCGTGAAACTCTTCCGGGCGCGGCAAACTGGGACCGGATGACTGCCGCACCTCTCCTTTCAGGCGGTCAAGCAGGCCTTTTAGCTCATTCTCTTTTTTCATATATCGTCCGTCGTTATCGTGCGTCTCCTGTTCTCCAGAGCGGAAAGCTCTATTTCTCTGGCGGACAGGGCGGCGTCCCTGGCGTCCAATTCCAGCCTTATCCTGTCGAAAGTTTTTATTAGTTCCTCTTTCCTGGAGTTGAATTCGTCTTCCAGCACTTTTTCATGCTGCTTGAATTGCCGTGCCTTGCCTGAATATTCTGTCTCAAGAATGGAGTGCTTGGTCTCCAGGGCCTTATTTTTTTCTTCCCAACTGGAAAGCACTTCAAGCTCTTTGCGGCTTACTCTGTCGTAAAGCTCCTGCATCTTGGCCACATATTTTGAATTGAGCTGAGATCCCTCCTCCGCGAGCCGGATCCTCAACGCCCCCAGTTCCGCATCTTTGCGCTTCAGGGCTTCCTCCAGTTCCAAGATCTTTTTGGAATTTTCACCGCGGGCCTTGTCTAGCCCCGACATACGGGCCTTGTAATCGGCCAGGTCTTTCTCAAGCATCCCGATCCGCTCCCTATATTCCTCTTCCACGAATTTGAGCCGGCCGGAGAAATCGGCCTCATATTCCTTGACCACTCCGCTTAGAGCCTTTATGTCGGAGTCAAATTCGTCCATAATGGCGCCAAGGTGCACCCCGGCCGGGTTATTATCCTCCCAAAGACGGCTGAGAAGCTTTTTGAGGCGCTCCATCATCTCAATCGGTACGCACTGAACAAGGGTTTCCTTTTCCATATTTATTTCCTGCTCTTATAATCCATGATAGCCCTGGTGAGTTCCACTTTAAGCTTCTCTATTTCGGACATGCGGGCGGCATTGTCCTTTTCAAGACCCAGCCGATACTCATGAAGCTGTTTCTCCTTACCGGAGAGTTCCTGCTTCTGGGCGAACAGTTCCTCGTTAAACCTGTGCATTTTCATGTTCAGTTCAGAATTCTGCGCGTCGAGTTCCGCCTGTTTCTGCCGCCAGAACACACCGCCTTCCTGAACCAGTTTTTCCTTGGCTTTAAGCATCTCCTCCATATCCTTAAGCCTGGCCTCGGCTGCTCTGCGGATCTCCTCAACGCGTCCGGCGGCCTCTATCTCAAGTTTATTCCGTTTGGTTTCATAATCGTTCACCAGGGCCTTAAATCTGTCGTCCTGGTCGGTTATCTGGCCAAGGAAAGCCGCCGCGGAATTATGGCGGCTATTCATAAGCTCATTTTCCATTTCCCTCATCTTTAAATCCGCGGCCTCTATGTAACTCTGCCTGCGCCCCAGTTCCTGCATCAGTCTTTCCTTCTCTTTCCTGAAAGTCTCATCTATCGTCAGCAGTTCTTCCTTGTTATGCTGTTGAAGATCCCGCAGTTCCTCCACAGTGAACCGGAGTTTTTCCTGCAGCAACTGCGTGGCTTTTGACACGGCGTCCGTGATCTTAAAGTTAAGTTCCGAAACATGGGCCTCTTTGAGCTTTACAAGCTCTTCCTGATAACCTCTCGCTTTTTCCATGATCTCGTTAAAGTAAGCGTTGGCCTTGCTCTGCGAAGCAGCCACCTCTTCGCCCATCTTCGCCGCGGTATTCTTGAGGGCTTCATTCTCAAAGTCGGCCTGGCGGACTTTGAGAGCGTAACTCCCGGCCATCTCCTCCACACGCTTCCTGTAATCTTTCTCCAGATCTTCCTTCACGGCGGCGGCTTCGGCTTCAAGACGCTCTTTACGCTCTTTATAGGCCGCCTCCAGTCCGGCGGACTTTTGGGCGAGAGCCCCTTCTTCGGCGTGTCTGAGCGCTTCCGAAGACTCTCTGGCGCGCTCGGCCATTTCCAAGTTCAGCCTTTCTATCTCCTCTTCTCCGGCAGAGGCCGCCGAAGACAGCGCTTCTATCTCTTTATGAGCTTTCTTTAAATCCTCAGCGGTTTTGGCAAGCGTTTTTTCAAAGCGCGCATTATAATCGGCTTCAAGGGCGGACATTTTCTCCGCTAAAACCTCTTCCTTTTCCTTCATCTTGGCCGACAATTCACTATAATGCGAGTTCTTGAGCTCGCCCACGTACTTCTCAAGACCTTTCAATCTTTCATATGTCTCCGACAACCGCGCTTCCTTGCGCGCCCCCTCATCCATCAGCCGGATATTTTCTTTCTCAAAAGCCTCACGTTCCGCGGCCAGCCGGCGGGCATAGCTCTTTTCCGCCAGTTCGCATGTTTTCGCGGCATTCTTCTCTATTTCCGCTTTTTTATTCTCATACTCCGCGGCCATCCGTCCCGCACGGTCCATTATCTCGCGCTCCGCGCGGGCGGGAATCTCCGCGAGAAGGTTCTCAAACTTTTCCTTTTCATTATTCCAGGAAACTTCCTTGGCGTTAAAAGCGGCCAGCAATCTATCTTTTTCTCCGGCGAACTTCCCGGCCTGTTCCTTCAGCGCTGCTTCTTTCTCGGCCAACCGGGCCATCAGTTCCTCATGATGCGCGCCACTCATAGAATTAATCATGTTTTCCAACTCTTTCATACGTTCATACGTCGCGGCAAGCTGTTCATCCTTAAGCCGGCTTTCCTCAACGTTTCTTCCAGCTTCAAGCTTCAGCATAGAATCTTTCTCAGCCAGCCTCTCGTTCAGAATATGCTCAAGTTCAACTTTTCTGGTTTCATAAGCCGATTTTATCTTCTCCACGCGCTCCGCCGCCTGCGCACGCGTTTCGGCAAGCTGACGCTCCTTCAATCTGTTCTCTTCCGTCAACGCCGCTTTCGCGTCTTCGAACGCCTGCTTCTCCACAGCCAGCCGCTGCTTAAAATCGCTTTCCAGCAGCGCGCGCACTTCCACCGCATTC
>Ga0208977_1000214_pt1 | contig 60576 bp, 49 predicted proteins | sample RifOxyA2_FD_184030 | JGI IMG/M metagenome (GOLD analysis project Ga0208977, IMG submission 184030) | Groundwater microbial communities from Rifle, Colorado - Rifle Oxygen_injection A2 (SPAdes) | ecosystem: Environmental > Aquatic > Deep subsurface > Groundwater | place: Rifle, Colorado, United...
GAGCAGTCAGCGGACAGGAGAAACGGATCGATAAAGGTATTTATAAAGAATCTTCAGGATGTTGCGCATAGTAGTTTCGAACTTTATCCTGAAAACTCCGCCAAATTTTACTTTTTTCTTTTTCGGAAAAAAATTCCGAATTCTGCGCGCGCGAAAAATTGAAATTTGGCAGGAATACCCCCGGATTTTTGAATTAAAACGGCGAGAAGCCCGGAAGTTCGGCGCTGGCGCGCCGGGAAGCAAAGCTTCCCGAACCAATCTCTTCCTTAATCGCCGCCAGTAAGGCCGTCTTCGCTTTGGTAAGCCAAGCCGGCCTTACGCGCGGCGGAGAATTGATAGTAGGCCCTTTATGGCGGTTTCGCTTTGCTAAGCCAACCCGCCATAAAGCGCAAGGTAAAAGCGAACTTATACGAACCAGACAATAAGGTAAAGAGAATCAAATAATAAGGTAGGGGGCACTTATGACAAACCAGACAATGCGGTATTTCCTTTATGCCAGAAAATCTACGGATGAACCTGATAGGCAGATCTTATCCATAGAGGCGCAACTCGCCGAGTTGCGCGAATACGCCAAAAAGGAAAACCTTATAATCGTAAAGGAATTCATTGAAAGCAAAACGGCCAAGGAACCGGGCCGCGAAATATTTAACGATATGGTAGCCGCTATAGAGCAGGGTAGCGCGCAAGGCATTGTTGCCTGGCACCCTGACCGTCTTGCAAGGAATTCTATCGACGGTGGCAGAATTATTTATCTTGTGGACACCGCCAAAATAACAGCCTTGAAGTTTCCTACCTTTTGGTTTGACCCCACGCCGCAGGGTAAGTTTATGCTTTCCATAGCCTTCGGCCAAAGCAAATACTACGTTGACAACCTTTCGGAAAATGTCAGGCGGGGCTTCCGCCAGAAAATAAGGAACGGCATTTGGCCTAGTTGCGCCCCAATCGGCTATTTAAACGACAAGAACACCCGGACCATCTTGCCGGATAAAGACCGGGCGGTCTTTATCCGCAAGACCTTTGAGTTATACGCCAGCGGAGATTACCCTTTGGCCGAGGTCAGGCGAATAATGAATGGGGCAGGCTTGAAAGGGCGGCATACCGCCCTTTCAACTTCCAATTATCAGTATATGCTCAAGAACCCTGTCTATTACGGCGTTATAAGGTACAACGGCGAGATTCACGAGGGCAAGCATGAGCCGATCATAACAAAGACCCTCTTTGATCGTTGCCAGGTTGTAATGCACAATAAGAGCAAGCCCAAGGGGCCTAAACTTAAGCCCTATACCTACCGCGGGCTATTCCGTTGTGAGGAATGCGGTTGCTTTATAACCACTGAAACCCAAAAAGGCCATAACTACCTGCGTTGTACCAAGCGCAAGGGGCCTTGCGCTGAGCCTTATGTAAGGGAAGAACTGATTACGGAGCAGATAAAAGGTGAATTAAAAACGGTTTCCTTACCCCCGGCCCTGGCCGCCGGGCTCATCCTTAATGCGGAAGCGGTAAGAGCCGCGTCGGCCCAGGCCGTGGCCGGGACCGTCCAAAAGCTGCGAGTTGATATTGATATCCTTGATAAAAAAATGAACGCTCTTTTGGACATGACCCTTAGCGGGCAGTTGACGCAGGATGAATACGCCCAAAAGAAGCGTTCATTTTTAAATGAGAAAATGGATTTACAAGATAAAGTTGCAGCTTTTGCACGGCAGAGGGTAAATCGGTTCGAACCGGAGATTAACTTCTACAGGGAGGCGGCGCACGTCGGGGAAATTGCGGAGAGTGGAAAACCTGATGAAAACCGGGAAATATTGAAAAAGATTGGTTCGAACTTCCGGATTGGCAGGAAAAGGCTTTCGTTTGAATTCAAAAAACCGTGGGAATTCCTGCCAAATTTCAATTTTTCGCGCGCGCAGAATTCGGAATTTTTTTCCGAAAAAGAAAAAAGTAAAATTTGGCGGAGAGGGAGGGATTCGAACCCTCGATACGGGTTTACCCCGTATGTCGGTTTAGCAAACCGGTGCCTTAAACCACTCGGCCACCTCTCCACCTGTCGCAGGGCTCAGTCGCCGCACCGAACCCACTGCCGCGAAAATCTTCCGAATACTATGAAATCAGATCTTCTTATTCTGACCCCCCTCATAACACTTGCAGGGTAGGACTATTATATAAAAAATGCGCTCAGTTGAAGGTCTTTTTGATGCCTTCTTCTAGGCCGGTCCATGTTTTCCAGCCGGTATCTCGTTCCCATTTCGAGGAAGACGCTGTCCAGTTTCCGGCCGCCCCTTCTTTGGCTTTGTCCCGGTTGAAGACCGGTTCGGCCCCGCCCAGCCATGAAACAGCCTCATAAACCAGACCGAGGGCGCAGAGAAGGCCCTTGGGCAGATCCAGCATGAACGGCATTTTGACTTTCATGGCGTCGGCCAGCAGTTCTATGAAGTTATGCCAGGGATAGGTTCTGTTTTCACAGACATAATAGGTCTGTCCGTCCGTGGCCGGATTTTCTATGGCGGTGATGATGGCGGCGGTGAGATCGTCCACGTGGATAAAACTGAAAGTGCCGTTGCTTGAACCGGCGTTCACCATAAAACCTTTTCTGACCCATTCCGCGATCTTTGAAACCGCGAATTCGTTCTTGCCATAGACTATGGGCGGACGCAGGATTGTGCGGCGGATGGCTGCCGGCAGTTTTCCGATCTCCTTTTCCCCGCCCAGTTTGCTGGCCCCGTAGTTGGATACTGGGGCATCCGGCATGTTTTCATCCCGCGCAACGGCGGCGGAAGGCGAAGGGCCGCCGGCGGCCAGGCTGGAGATATAAATAAACTTCAACGGCGGTTTTGGCAGACTGCCTGAGGCTTTGACAAGGTTGGCGGTGCCGGTTACATTTGCTTTATTAAAGCCGGCGCGTGTCCGTGAGAAGAGGACTGCCGCCATGTGGACTATAAAATCCGCGCCTTCGGCGGCGGCGGCGATGGTTGCCGCATCGTCAAATGAAACAACGGCATATTCCGCGTTATCCAGGCGCCTGGCCGGCGGCTTGCGTGTGAAGATCTTTACTCTGTAGCCCTTGGCGAGCAGGGCCCTGGCGAGCGCGCTTCCTATAAAGCCGGTTCCCCCCGTTATAGCTACTGTTCTCATAAATAGCCCTCAATCTTCCTTTAGTTTGTCCACGGCTTTGTTTATTCCCACGTCCAGTTTTTTTATTTCTTTTTTTACCGTATTTTCGTATTTTAACCCGCCTTCATAATTAACGCCGAGCTTTATCAGTCCCATTTTAATCGAATTTTCGTCCGGGAATTGCCTGTTTTGTATTTTTTCCAGGACCGTGACCTTGTCCAGTTGCGGCATGGTGAGGGCTATTGCCGCCAGCATCAGCGCGAAGAAAGTAAGATTGAACAGCAGGCTCAGCGATCCGCTTATAAATTTGACGAACGCCAGATTGGCGTTAGCGATTATAAGAAAACCGGCCCAGGCCAGCATGGAGATGCACAGATATAGGTTCCCATTAGGTCCGGTTTCAGGATAGCAGACAAAGAGGATGAAATGGAGCAGCGCCACAAGTAAGATTTTAAATATAAGAGACATGTGTGGAACCTTATTCGTCTGAGGCTCGCCGCACCAGAGACGGCGTCCGCGCATAATTGCGGTTAACGGACTATCAGTCCGTAGTTTTAAACTCCACGTGGACAGTCAGACTGTCCTCGTAAAAATCGGCCGGCAGAGGCGGGAACGGGGCGGCGTTTTCCACCGAAGTTTCCGCGGCATAATCAAACAGCCGGTTGCCGGATGAACGCTCCACTCCTACGGCCTTCACGGAGCCGTCGTGCTGAATATTGAATTTCACCGTGCATCGCAGCTTGCCGCTGGACGGCATTTTGGCCGTCCAGGCGTTCCAGAGCGCTTCACGCACCTGCGTGATATACCAGGGGTATGGAAAATTTGAAAAATCCGCCAGCGCCGGAGCGCCGTTCTCCCCCCCGCCTTTATCGGAGGGCTGAGGTTCAAAGAGTTTGGAATTCCCGCTTCCCAGGACGCTGGGCTTCGGCATAGATTCCGGATCGTTCTTTGAGAATAGTGAATCGTCTTCGGGTTCCTGTTTGATCTTTGCCGCTTTAGCGGGCGCTGTTGCGGCCCTGGGGGTTTCAGCCCCCGGCGCGGCATTGGCTTTTTCCATGGTTATGACACCGGACTGTCCGATGAAGTCTATGAAATAGGCGTCCTGCTTTTTCATTGTGAAGGAATTTCGCGCGAAAAGAAAAAAAACGGCAAGAAGCAGGAAATGCGCGGAGGATGAATAAATGAGATAATGCCGCATAGCTACTTTGCCGCCGCCGCTATTTATCCAAAGGAGAAACACCGATTCCCACCTTGCTTGCTCCAAGCTTTTTGGCGATATCCAGGGCGGTTACAACCCGGTCTATGCTGACGGTTCTGTCGGCTTGTACAAGAACGGTTTTCTTGTAAGATTTAGAAAGCCTTAGCGTGAGTTCCCGCTCCAGTCGGCCGGATTTTATGAGTTTGCCCTCCACGGTTACGACGCCGTCCGCCGCCAGCTGTACGGTTATAATATTTTCATCCGCGCCTTTAGAGCCTTCCGCGGACTTTGGCAGATTGACCTGGATCTGTGACTGGACCAGGAACGGCGTGATGACCATGAAGATGATAAGCAGGATCAGCGACACGTCGATGAGCGGTATCATGTTGATGTCGGCGATAATGCCCCTTTTTATATTGTGTATGCGCATAGTATATCCCGGTGGATGTCGGCAAACAAAACCCGTTAAGTTTTGAAAGCTTCAGGGCTTAACGATAAAACACATTGATTTTCAGCCAAATAAGATTTTGCCCTGCGATTTCCAAATCAGAGCACGCCGGTGAATTCCCTGGCGGCTGTCTTGTCTATAAGCTGCTCGGTCATCCAGTTCATCTCGCTGGAAAAGTCGTTGGACTTATGTACAAAGTAATTGTAAGCGACGATGGCCGGTATGGCCACGAAAAGGCCGGCCGCAGTATTGACCAAAGCTTCGGCTATTCCCATGGCCACCACGGAAGGGCCCGCGCCGGCGTACGTGGAAAGGTCCCTGAACGCTCTTATAACGCCCACCACCGTGCCGAACAATCCGATGAAAGGGCTGATGCTGCCTATGGTCGCGATTGCGGTCAGGCTCTTGTTGAGGTGCGAACTATGCCAATCTATGGCTTTTTCAGCGAGTTCGCGTTTCTCCAGCGGGCTGCCGTAATGGGTCAGCACCTTGTGGATAATATCCGCGGCGGGACTTTTAATTTTTGAACAAAGCTCGGCTGTTTGGCGGGTTTCCCCGTTTTTTATAAGCAGATGGACTTTGTGGAGGAGGTCTTCCATGCCCCTGAAGGTCTTTCTGTAGGTGGACCAGCGCTCCCAGATAAGGGCGATGGAGTAGATGGACAGGGCCGCAAGAATGAACAGGATGGGGCCGCCGGCCACTATAAGTTGTTTAAATGTGATATTCATGATATTCTCCGCGCAAAAATTATGGCCATGGCCAACAGACGGCCCAACCGCTTTATTATAGCAATTTGAAAAATGTACGGAAGCCGCCGGACGGCCGTCCGGCTTATAAATAAAAATGCGCCGGCTTAAGACTTGGAAACCGGCACGTTTCAACAGCTTTAACGCGCATTCCTGGCTAAGCCTTTTTCAAGGCGTATTTGAGACGCGATTCCAGGTTGTCAAAATAACCGGAAAGCATTTTTACTTTGGCGTGTATAATTCCGTATAATTCTTCCTGCTCCCGGGTTTTCAGGTCGCCCACGGATTCAAATTCATGCAGCTTGTTCAGGGCGTCAAAAAGGTCGGTCTTGATTCGGTCAAGTTCCTGCTGCTTCCATTTAATTTCACCCCTGAGTTTGCCTATCTCTTCGCAAAATCTGGCGTTCTGCTCTTCGTAGTCTCTTCTTTCATCCAGCATGATGCGCTGGAATTCCTCGTTCTTGCCGAGTATGGACTGTATGCTGTCCGCCATGGTCTTTATGACCATTTCTTTTTCCTCAAGTTCGGAAGATATTGCCTCGAGTTTGTCTTCGGTCTCGGCCCGCTCTTTTACGCCTTTCTCCAGAAGGTTGCGCTTTGAGTCCTCGTAGGTGTCAACCATATTCTGGATCTGATTCCTGAGGCGGAGATTTTCTTCGCCCTTTTCGGAGATTGTCTGGGTGGCTTCAAAAAGTTTCTCGTCGCCCCGTTTTTTCAGGGTCTTATAGAGATGCTCCCAAGAGGGATGTTCGGTTTGCGCCGCTTGGGCCGCGGCCGTCCGTTTGAGTTTTTCCGCCAGGCTTTTTATCTCCACTTCTTTTTTTCTTAATTCTTCTTCAAAGCGTTTTTTTTCGTGGGAATATTCCCGCTTCATCCCCCTGACTTCGTTCTCAAACTGGGAATTTTTATTAATAGCTTTTTCAAGCAGCGAGCGGACGGCTCTGTCGTCCGCGGTTTCGTGGGTCAGCGGGGGTTTTGGCTTGGCCTGGCCCGCCGGCTCAAGGAGAGTTTGAAAGGCGCTTTCAAGAAACGCTTCCCGCCATTGTCCCAGCGCCGCCTCGGGACATACTAGCGTGGCCCGGCCGAAGTCAGGCAGTTGGGCGATTTCTTTCGGGTAAAAGGGGCCTTTAATGCTCCTCTTTGTGAAGGCGAAATAACGTGAAATAGGGACGGTCATACACAGTAATGATAACAAGGCTGTGTTACAAAGTGATTACAGAAAAGCGAAATGCTTGAGATTGTTCGCGACGGTTTTTTTGTTGACCGGCCGGATGACGCCCTTTTCCGTCACGATAGCGGTTATAAGGCCGGCGGGGGTGACGTCGAAGCCGGGATGCCTGGCCCTGACCCCTTTAGGGGCCACCAGGCGGCCGTTTATGAAGGTGACTTCTTCGGAAGAGCGTTCCTCTATCCTTATCTCATCGCCTGTCTTGAGGGTGATATCTATGGTGGGGGTGGGCGCGATGACATAAAAAGGGATCTTATGGTAGGCGGCGAGAACCGCCAAAGAATAGGTGCCTATTTTATTGGCCGTGTCGCCGTTCGCCGCTATCCGGTCCGCGCCTACGATTACGGCGTTGATGCCGGCCGTTTTCATCAGGTGGCCGGCCATGTTGTCGGTTATCAGTTCGGACGGCACTTTGCTTCTCTGGAGTTCCCAGATGGTGAGCCTGGCCCCCTGCAGGTAAGGCCGGGTTTCCGAAGAATAGGCGTGCTTTATTTTATTTCGGGAGTGGGCCTCGGTTATTACGCCTACCGCCGTGCCTATTCCCATGGTGGCCAGGGCGCCGGCGTTGCAGTGAGTGAGCACGATAGATTTTTTTTTGAGCAGGCCAGCGCCCAGCTCGCCCATGCGGGCGCAGGCCAGGCGGTCTTCTTCCGTTATTTTATAGGCCTCGCGCTCTAGGGAACGGATGAGTACCGCGTATTTTTTAGGAGAGAAATCCTTTTGGTCCGCGATAAAACATGCGGCTTTTCCGCGCATGCGGTCGGCGGCGTAAAACAGCGCCAGGGCGGTGGGTCTGGCGGCTTTTAGGACGCGGGCGGTACTGTTAATCAGAGCAAGCGTTTCTTTCCAGGAAGACGGCCGGCGGCACGCCTTGAGTTCAAGCGGGAAGCCCCAGGCTGCGGCGCAGCCGATGAGCGGGGCGCCGCGCAGGACCATGTCTTTTATGGCTTTAGCCGTCTGCGCGGCGTTGCGCACGATCATATAGGCCGTTTTATGGGGCAGAAGACGCTGGTCCAGGATCTTCAGGACCGGGGTTTTGTAAATGAGTCGCGCTGGGATCATATTGCAGGTTGCAAGTCGGGAGTTTTGAAACTTCCAAATGTCCGGCTCTGAAAGTGTTGTCAGGGTATAGAGTCCAAAAGGTTTTTTAATTCTTCTTCGGTTTTGCCGGTTATCTCTACGGTTTTTTCCCGGCCCTTAGCGCCTCTGATAATGTTTACCATCTTTATGGGTACTTCGAAGAATTCCGACAGGTAATCGCGGAGCATGTTATTGATCTGCAGGTCCGCCGATGAGGCGCAGATCCTGACCCGTAGGACGCTTCCTATTCTGGAGACCACTTCGTTGTCTTCACAATTGGGTATCACTCTGACTTTAACGATCATTTCCCCTCCCGTGGTGCTGGTTATGCAAATAACAGACTGCCTATCCTGGGCAGGTTGGCCCCTTCCTGCAATGCCGTTTCAAAATCGCCGCTCATTCCGAGCGAAAGATAGTTCTTAAAACCGTAAGGATTTACGCCGGGAAAATCCCTGTCGAACATACGCTTTACTTCCCTGAAACCTTGTCGCAGGGCTTCCGTATCTTTGCCGGCCGGTGCTATAGCCATATAGCCAGAAGGAGCCAAAAAAGGAAGTTTTCGCATCTCTTCCAGGAGCCCGGGGGCCTGCGACGGGTCTATTCCACCCTGCGTGTCCGAGGTTGTAAGCTTCAGTTGGATAAGGACAGGCATTCTTTTGCCGTTCAGTCCCGCGTGCTTATTTATATGGCCGGCCAGCTTAAAACTGTCCACCGAGTCTATCCAGTCGAACAAGGCCACCGCGTCAGCGGCTTTGTTGGTCTGGAGATGGCCGATAAAGCGCAGATTTACCCTCCGTCTTACCCCCGCGAGTTCCCCTTCGGCCCACTTTTTCGCGGCGTCCTGTACCTTATTCTCTCCAGCCGCAAGTATTTCCCCGTTTTCCACCAGGTACTTTACTTCGGCCGGCTGCGCGTATTTGGTAACGGCCAGAAGTTCCACTCCTGAAATATTTCTGCCGCCTTTAAGGCAGGCGGCAGTTATTTTTTCAGTTATAAGGTGGAAATTGTCTAAAAGCTTTCCTTTTCTTGCGGAGTCTATCACTATCATTCTTTAACTATATTCTAACAAAAAATCGTTGCTTTTCATAGGGAAATTTAAAATAGGGCGGGGCTAAAATGATACTATTTGCGTATGGGAACTCCGACCGGTTTCTGGATCCTCGCAGTGGCTGAGGGCATTATGACCGCCGGCTACTCCATGTCTTTTCCCTTCCTGGCTGTTTATTTAAGCGGTTACCGCCACCTGTCCATGTCTTTGGTGGGCCTGTTTCTGGCGATGTCTTTGTTCATTACTTCTTTTGCCCAATTGGTCGGCGGTGAGTTCTCCGATGTTATCGGGCGCAAGAGGGTGATGGTCGCCTCGCTTTTTCTGCGCGGGCTGATCATCGCGGCAATAGCCTGGATCATCAAGGTGGACGGCAGCCTTATCGTGCTTATGGCTGTGCACCCGCTGGGGTTGTTCATAGGCTCGTTTTTTAACCCCGCAGCCAGGTCCTGGGTCGCGGATTCGGTGGGCCCCGGCAAAAGGATGAAAGCCTACGGTTTTTTGAGGATAGGGACCAATGCCGGCTGGGCCCTGGGGCCGGCCATAGGCGGCCTTATGGCGGTAAGTTCCTATCCGAGGATGTTCGCGATTACGGCGTTGGTTTATATGGTTTGTACGGTCATACTCGCCGTTTTTATCAATGATTCGCCGGTCTTTGAAAAGCGGGACTTCGAGCGGGTGGATTTTAAAACCGCCGCGGCTACGCTTAAAAACACGGATTTTCGTGACTTCTGCTTTTTTACTTTCACCATCGCTATGGTTATGAGCCAGCTTGTGGTCGCTACGTCGCTTTATTCGACACGTTATCTGGGTTTTGACGAGAGGCAGATCGGTTTGCTTTTTTCTCTTAACGGGACGCTGGTGGTGGGGCTGCAATATTCTATGACCCGCTTGCTTGAGCGGTCGCGTATTACCACCGGGCTTGCGGTCGGGGCTTTGTTCTACGCTGCGGGGTATTTGACGGTGGGTTACGCTGGCGGTTATGTTTCGGCGCTTATCGGGGTTGGGGTGCTGACTATAGGCGAGCTGGGGGTTTCGCCGGGTTTGCAGGCGTTGGGGGCGAACATGGCGCCGAAGCGAGAGAAGGGGCGTTATCTTGGGGTGCAGGGGTTATTTCAGCAGATGGGCAGTTCTATCGGTATTTTGATAGGTTCGAACGCGATAAATTTTATAAGTCCGCATTATCAGCAGGGTCCGTGGCTTATTATAGCCTGTTTGGCTTTGACCGCCGCGGTAGGTTTCAAGTCCCTGGGCGTCCGCCTGAACCCCCAGGTAAACGGTCTTGTAGACGAAACCCCTCCCCCCTCCGTAGAATCCCCGGAAACGATTTAAAAGGTATTCCGTTATCTTTCCTCTTAACCCATATTTATCACAGTACTTCGGTAGTCGGTTTTTTCTGTTAAGTTAGTTTTGCCTCCGTTATTCTGATGACCAACATCACAAAAGATAATTTTTACAAAAACAAAAATACTATAATCAGGATGTATGAACGCTTCCTGGAAAATGCAGAGGTTCAACAACGGATGTTTTGTGGCCTGCATTGCCATGCTTCTGGCCGGAGAAGGCCTGGAATTTGAAGATTATCAACTTTACTCGGCCCTGAAACTTAACCTTCGAGTCAAGTATCTGCCTGAGACGGATTCTCTGATTGCGGGCCCGCTCTGCCTGGACCATGACTGTAGTATGCTTCGTCCTTTTCTCTCCAGATACGGTCTTGAATTCTGTGATAGGCATTTCGGCTCCTTCCAGGAGTTTAAAGAAGAGCTTGCACGCGCTTTATCCGATGGGAAATGCGTTGTTTCCGGATTGCCATTTTCCTGCATCCCATCCCCGTTATATTCCGGCGGCGGTGAAGGAGGTCATGCGGTAGTGTTCTACGCAAGACAGGGAGAATTGCTAAGTTTTTATGACCCATCCGGCGGGATAGCTAGAGATAAGAATTGGACGTTTAGCGAGGCCGAACGTTATGTGGACCACAAAATATCCATTCAATACCTGTATAAGGCTCTAGCAGCCCGGAAGTCTTTTGTTATCGGTTCGCTGGAAAGAAAATCAGGGATAAAACCGGCTGCCGCCGGTTCCTTCTCTTCGGAAGAGTTGTTGCGTGAAACGGCTTCGGCATTGAATGTGTTTATGTTAAAAACTGCTGAACTAACCCGCAAAGCCGAGGCAGCCGGAGGGAGGCTGCCATATGATGAATTTATGGATTTTACACTGCGTTTTGTGAAACCTCTGGCTATGGATTGGAACGACGCTTTACGCGCAGCCGGGGAAGGGACGCAGCCCGCGCTCAAACTAAGACCTCTGTTAGACTCGCTTAAAGCTCTTTTTTTATCGGAGCAAAAACAACTTAAAATTTCCGGAACCCTTTCCTCCGGTTTCCCGGGTGAATTCACCGTGTCGGCGCAAAAGATAACAGCCTCTTTGGGCTGCATAAACCGCTGAGAGGAACCTTCCCAGCGCATATCCGATCTATCCCTCCTCATTCCACTTCGGCAATAGGAATCCGGCAGTGGTTTCCCACTTTTCCCTATGAAAGAGGTGAATCTGCCCGGTTTTTATTATGAATAGCGCCAATGGTGAGCTATTGGCGAGTTTTTAGTCATTGAATAATTGGCGTCTTCTACTCCTATTAACTTCCTGCGTCCCTTCCTATAGAAGCGATATTAGACGCTACGATAAATAAGGTTAGCGGTTATCTTCGGGTATGCCAATGTTATTATAAATTTTAATGAGGGGTTGCCGGTGGGTATCAATGGAGCGGGTGGCAGGGGATCCGGATAAGCGGAAGCGTCCGGAGGCCGAGCATCCGAAGTGCGGAGGCCGAGGAACGCAGGCGCGCGCACGGTGTGCGTGACGCCGGTTCCGCGTTCCGGGCCCCTGACAGGACCCGCGAATCTGCAGCCGCCGGCGATTTCCACTTCGATAAATAAAACCCCCCCGGCTTTTTGGACCGGGGGGGTTTAGTGCTTAAGGCTTGCGGCCTTTGGCGTTACTTGTTAATACATGTCTCCGCCGCCGCCCATTCCGCCCATTCCGCCGGGCATGCCCGCTGGCATCGCCGACTTCTTCTCGGGCAGGTCCGCGACCAGCGCTTCTGTGGTCAGCAGCGTGCTCGCGATGGAGGCCGCGTTCTCAAGCGCCGTGCGGGTCACTTTGCAGGGATCCACGATGCCGGCCTTGATCATATCCACGTATTCCAGTTTATCGGCGTCAAAGCCGATCTCGACGGAGGAGTTTTTGATCTTCTCGATCACTATGGACCCGTCCATCCCGGCGTTTTCGGCTATGATGCGCAGGGGCGCGTAGATGGCCTTCCGGACTATGTTTATGCCGGTCTGCTCATCTTCGTTGGCCGCTTTCACTTTATCCAGGGCCTTGGAGGCGCGGATAAGAGCGGTTCCGCCGCCTGGGAGCAGGCCTTCCTGCACGCCGGCCTTGGTCGCGTTCCTGGCGTCCTCGACTTTCGATTTCTTGGCTTTCATCTCGGTTTCGGTGGCCGCCCCGACGCGGATCACGGCGACGCCGCCGGAGAGCTTGGCCAGCCTTTCTTCGAGTTTTTCCTTGTCGTAGTCGGAGGTCGTGTCGTCTATCTGTTTGCGGATCTGGGCTGTGCGCTTCTTGATCTCGTTTTTATCGCCGCCGCCGTCCACGATTGTGGTATTTTCCTTATCTATGACGATGCGTTTGGCTTTGCCCAGCTGCTCTATGGTGGCTTTGTCGAGCTTCATCCCGCGATCTTCGCTTATGACCTCGCCGCCGGTGAGGATGGCGATGTCTTCCAGCATTTCCTTGCGCCTGTCTCCGAAGCCGGGGGCTTTTACCGCGCAGCCTTTAAGGGTCCCGCGCAGTTTGTTGACCACCAAAGTTGCCATGGCTTCGCCTTCAAGGTCTTCCGCGACGATGAGGAACTGCTTGCCGGTCTGCACGATCTTTTCAAGAACGGGCAGCAGGTCGGTCATGGCGGAGATCTTTTTGTCGGTGATGACGATAAGCGCGTCTTCCAGCACGCACTCCATCCTTTCGGCATCGGTGACAAAATACGGGGAGACATAGCCGCGGTCGAACTGCATGCCTTCCACTACATCCAGTTCGGTTTCCGAAGCCTTGCCCTCTTCCACGGTGATGACGCCTTCATGTCCGACTTTTTCCATCGCCTGGGCGATGAGGTCTCCGATAACGCGGTCATTGGCTGAGATGGTGGCTATCTGGGCCTTCTCTTCCTTGGTCTTGACCGGTTTGGCCATCTTTTTTAACTCTTCGACCATGGCCTGCACGGCCTTGTCGATGCCTTTTTTGAGGTAGATGGAGCTTGCGCCGGCCGTTACGTTTTTCAGGCCTTCGGTGAAGATGGCCTGGGTCAGTACGGTGGCGGTGGTTGTGCCGTCGCCGGCGACATCGTTGGTTTTGGACGCGGCTTCGCGTACCAGCTGGGCGCCCATATCCTCGAAATTATCTTCCAGCTCTATTTCTTTGGCGATAGTTACGCCGTCATCTATGATGGTAGGCGAGCCGAATTTCTTTGAGAGTATGACCGACTTGCCTTTCGGGCCGAGAGTCACTTTTACGGCGTTGGCCAGTTTGTCCACACCGGCCTTAAGGCGCATTCTGCCTTCTTCCGAATAAATTACCTGTTTAGCCATTGTATATTCCTCCTGATTTAATTACCTAATTATGCCGAGGACGTCTTCTTCCCTCATTATGAGGTAGTCTTCGTCGTTGATCTTGATTTCCGTGCCGGAATATTTTCCGTAGAGTACCTTATCTCCGACTTTCAGTTCCATGGCGACGAGTTTTCCGTCTTCCGTGGTTTTGCCTTTGCCGGCCGCGATGATCTCCCCTTCCTGGGGTTTCTCTTTGACGGTTTCGGGGATGATTATCCCGCCTTTCCTTACTTCCTTGGCTTCCAGGGGCTTTACGATAACCCGGTCCCCAAGCGGCTGTATTCTGACTTTGGCTGCTGTTTCTGCCATATTGGTGCGTCCTCCTTTTGATTTAGAAAATGATTGTTAGCACTTCCACCTTCTTATTGCTAATTTTAGCAAAAAGTTTCGGGGAGTGTCAATAGCAGTCTTTGTGCTCGATTGCTAATTTTGATCCGGGTTGCGGTTACTTCTTAACGAAGAATCTGAATTTGGTTGCGCCCACCGCTATCATATCGTCGTCATTGAGGAGCACTTTCTCATTCAGCGGGTTGCCGTTGTGCGTGGCGTATCCTTCCTTTATAGGGATCAGATAGTAGCCTTCCGGACGCATGGTTATGACCGCCGCGATATCCGGACCGGTGTTGAAGATCCCGGAGCCTTTGTATTGTATCGTGGCCTGGGCGGTTTTGCCGATATACGTGGAAAGATTAGTGAGTTCATGCGCCTTCTTGGCGTCCGCCCCCCCCTCCGTGACTTCAAGCGAGCCTTGCACTCTGACTTTCTGCGGCGGCAGCGTCAATTCGGGGGCATTCTCTCCGGGTTTAGCTTCCGCTGCCGCGGGGGGTATTGCGGCGTCGGTTATGAAAATAAGGAAATATTTTACCACTCCTATGCTGTCGTTGTTGCGCAGACCGGCTTTCAGGACTTTTTTTCCGTTTACAAAAGTTCCGTTTGTGGAGTTCATGTCTTCCACGAACCAGGTTCCTCCGGCCTCGTAGAGTTTGCAGTGGTGTCCGGAGACCGTTGCGTTATCAAGGACAATGTCGTTGTCGGGTTTGCGGCCGACGGTGTGCGCGGGCTTGTCCAGTTTGATTTCCTTTATTACCGAGGTTTCAAATTTAAGCAGTATTTTAGGCATATTATTTTTTCAGCATGTCTCCCAGGGTTTCCTTAAGAGTCTTCCTTTTAAGAGTCCCTATTATTACCGTGACGTTATCCGGGCCCCCGTTTTCGTTGGCGGTCCGGACCAGGAGTCCGCAGGCTTTTTGTCCGTCCATATCGGTTTTCATTATCTCGGTTATCTTATCAAGCGTCACGGCCTTGAACAGACCGTCAGTGCAGAGCAGGAACCGGTCATTCTCCATGACCGGGATTTCTTTCAAGTCCACTTGAGGGGTTTTTTGCGTGCCAAGCGCGCGTGTGAGAATGTTTTGCAACGGTGATTTTTCCGCCTGCTCCTGGGTCAGTAAACCTTTACGCACGTGTTCCATGACCAGGGAATGATCCTCGGTCACCTGCTGCAGCACTCCGTCCCGGAAAAGATAGATGCGGGAATCCCCTATATGCGCGATGGAGATCTTGTTCCCGGAGAGGAGGATGGCGCTAAGCGTTGTTCCCATCCCCTTATTCTCCGGGGTGGAGTTGCCGGCTTCGTAGACGACGCTGTTCGCCAGTTGGACGGCGAAGCCCAACTGGTTGGTTTCAAGGGCATATTTATTGTCGTAGCCGCCGGGTTTGAGCCCCGTGCTTTGCATGGACTCAAATTTATCGCGGGTGACCTTTACCGCCATTGAGGAGGCCACTTCTCCGGAACTGTGCCCGCCCATACCGTCCGCTACTATGGCGAGATTCAGTGGCTGGTCGACAAGGACGTTGTCTTCGTTGTTTTTTCTCATCTTGCCGGTATCCGACAAAGAAGCTAGTTCAATTTTGAATCTCATTTTTTCTCCTCTTCCGGGTAGATCAACGGCAGAGTTTTTTCAAAGTCGGGACTGTTCGAGGCCAGAGGCGTCGGTTTTATCTCCGGCTGGGCCGGCTGTTCTTTTTTTGCCTCCCGCGGCTGCGCGGCTTCCAGCGGTTGGGCCAGTGTCTCGGCCACCGGCAACTGGATATTGTCTTTTAGCAGGGGCGCCGCGGCGGGGATTGGCGCGGCGGTCTTTGTTTCTTCCGGCTTTTTGGGAGAGATTGAAAGCGTGGCTGATTGAGGTTCAAGCTCAAGCTTGTTCGGCCCCATTGGTTCCGGAACTTTGAGCGGCTGCGGTGACATCTGCAGGGTATGGGCGGCCTGGGGTTCTTTTTCTATTGCCGGCGCCGGCGACTCTTTTTTTAGCGGCGCGGCAGAGGGTGATTTAGGCTGAGCAAGAGGTGCGGTTTGAAGCACGGGCTGCGCCGCCGGCTTCGGAGCGGGTTGAGCCTGTGGAATGGGCTTGGGGATGGGTTTAGGGTCCGCGGCAGGGGCCGGCGGCGGGACTTTCTGCCCCGGGACAGGCGTTTCCTTGGGTTGTGCCGGTTGCGATTTGGCCTCAACCGGTTTGGGCTTGTTATCCTGGACGGGAACGCGGGCATTTGCCGGCTGGACCTGGGGAGCGGGCGCTGCGGCGGATGACGCTTCCGGCTTGGGGGCGGCGGTGCCCGGAGCTGAGGTTTTAGCCAGAAGACGCCTTATGTCGGCCGCCATCTCGGCTCCGGTTTGATATCGTTCATCCGGGTTTTTTTTGAGGGCTTTGTCTATTATCGGCGCAATATCTTTGGGCAGGTCCGGTCTGACAAGGAGCGGGTCCGGGTAGGGGTCGGAACTTATCTGGAAGAATAGCGTGCCGACAGCCTCGCCTCCTTTCCAGGGCCGCTCGCCAGTGAGAAGTTCGTACATGGTGACGCCCAGCGAGAAAAGGTCCGCGCGGCCGTCCACTTTTTTGCCGGATATTTGTTCCGGACTCATGTAGTAAGGCGTGCCCAGTACGGTTCCGGTGGCGGTTTTTGATGAGGCCTGTATGCGGGCTATACCGAAGTCGGCCACGCGCAGTTCTCCGTTATCCAGCAGCATGATGTTGGCCGGTTTTATATCGCGGTGTACGACGCCGTTCTTATGGGCGTAATCAAGCGCCTCGGCCGAGGTGGCCATATAATCAAGGGTTTTCTCGACCGGCAGAAGTTTGTCTTTTGCGGTCCATTTTTTCATATCGTCGCCTTTTAAAAGTTCCATGGCCATGTAGGCGATATCCTGTTCCTCTCCCGCGTCGTAGATCTTGACGATGCTGGGGTGGGACAGGTTGCCCGCGGCCTGGGCTTCCCGGAAGAAGCGCTCCTTCAGCTCCTTCAGCGTGTTTTCATCCGTTCCTTCCTCAAAGCGAAGGGTCTTGATGGCCACGATCCTGTTGATCTTAGGATCGCGCCCCAGATAGACGATGCCCATAGCGCCCTTGCCCAGTTCCTTGGTTATCTCGTAGCGGCCGAGAGTCGGGATGGTTGAGGATCCCGCTACCAGCATGGTGGAATCATTAGTCTTGCCGATGGATCCGCCAAAAACGGCTCCGTCGGAGGCCTTGGTGAGCATTTCAATCTTGCTCTGGATGTCCTTGTAATTAGGATCATTGGACGCGATATGGCCGTATACGGCTACGGCCTTGTTGAACTGGCGTTTCCTTTCAAAATCAAGGGCCAGATTGTAGAGCAGTTCCTTCATGGTGTTATCCACAGGGCAGTTCCGGAATTTTTCAAAGGACAGGTCCAGCATCCCCTGTCCCTGGAAGGACAGGCCCAGCATCTTGTTGGTTTCTATGGCGGAAACCTCTATAAGCTCCTTTCTTTTTTCCGTGAAAAAGAAACGCTTGCTTACTATAAAGATGTAGCCCGCTATCAACAGGAAAGACGGGTAGGCCGTCTTAACCCAAAGGCCTTTGGCGGTGAACAGATAGATACCGGAGCCGCTAAGCGCCGCAAGGATTATCGCCGCAAGTACCGCGCCGAGTCCGGCTTTAAGCCGCGGCAGCAGCAAGATGATGAAAATGCCTATGAAAATTATGAGCCCGAGCTCCGCATTTTGCGCCCAATCGGGCTTGATTATGAAGTGGCCGTGAAGGATGTTCTCGATAACATTGGCCGAGAATTCCACCGCCGGCAGATTTTTTTCCACCGGGGTCACATATAGGCTGCCCACACCCTGTGCGGTCAGGCCGATAAGGACTATCTTGTCCTTGAAAGCCTCGGGGACTATCTTGCCGTTCAATACGTCGTAGAAAGAATAGTATTTAAAGGACGACTTGCTTTTATTGAAAGCGATGAGCATGGCTGAGTAATAGTCAAGCGGTACCTTGCGGCTGCCCAGCGTCAACATCCTTCCAGGAGTGATGACTGCTTCGGAAGGCTTAAGTTTTAAATATGTTCTGGCCAGTTCCTCGGCGAACGACGGATAGAAATTTTGGTTATACGGAATGAGAGGGTATTCTTTCCTGACCGTTCCATCGCTGTCGTTGAAAATGTTTACGTGGCCTATTCCGGCGGCTGAGGACCCGAGTATCTCTACGGGTATCGTAAAGCCCGAGCCTTCTATCTGGATGTCGGAGGAGCCGGAGCCTTGGGCGACCGTGGCGGCATATTTTTTCATCCAATCCGGTTCGTCCGGGGGTTTTGCGACCAGATCGTCCGTCTTGAAGTACATGGGCAGTACGATATTTCCCGCAACGGAGATGGCGGCCGCGAGCTTGGCGTCGTTGTCCATGTCTTTTTTGGTCTCGCGCAAAATCTTGTCGAATTCCGATTCTTTTGTGGTTTCTTTTATTTTTTTAGCCGCTACCAGTTCAAGGTATTTCTGGCGCAGCCGTTCCGTAATCTCCAGGTCGTTGTTCTTTTCCGGCTCAGAGAAAAGGATATTCAATCCGATGACCGCGGGGCGCGCGGTGTCGGTGGAAAGCCAGGTGAGCATTTCAGCCACCTTGGAGCGCGGCCAGGGCCAGCGGCCTATCTTTGAGATGCTGTCGTCGTTTATCTCTATTATTGCGATCTCGTTTTTCGAGGGGGTCTCGGAATTGAGTTGCGTCCTGAAATCATAAAACTTAAGTTCGAGCGGCTCTATGCCGGTTCCGGAGAAATAGAAGAACAGTACGGCCAGAGTCAGGGCCACGCCCCATAGCGTATCAGAGAAGATAAATTTTTTCATTAGTTGCCTCCGTTAATAATGCCGGAACCGTCCGGTACGGCAGTTGCCTTGTTTTCATGTCAGAGCCCGTTCCTAATAATGCGACATCGTTTCTTCCACGAAATAGATATTGGTCATAAGCATCAGGAAGAGCGCGATAAAGACCAATCCCGCCGTTTCAAGCAGGTTGTCCTTAAGTTTGAAGACGAGCGATTTGTAATACTCCGCCCTGGCGGCCCGGCGCAGTTCTTCGCGCGGAACAGGGCTTGTTTCCTGCGGAGAGGCTACCGGTTTTTTTTCTATGGGCCGCCCATCAGTGTCGAATTCCGGTATGGCCGCCTCCTGCGCCGCCAGTTCCCGCCGGTATTTATAATAGGTTTCGTTTTTGAGTTTTTCCACACGCAGAGCTTCTTCACTGACTTTTTTTTCAGTGATGGAATATATCCACGGATTGGTGAACATGGCGAATATTAACCCGTTGGCAGTCAGGAAAAGAAGCGCCGGGTTAAAAATAAAGGCGAACTGCTTCTGTGTCAGCGCGGCCGTAAGTCCGATGGCCGCGGCGAATCCCGCCAGGGCAAGGTAAGTTTTTTCCGGGGAGATCTGCGCGCCGCCTTTGAAGTATATGTATGTTAACAGGAGAGAAAGTCCGTAGGCGATTACCGAGCCGGCTTTTGCCGCCCAGTGCGGTTTTAAGACGAACTTTGAAGCCGCAAGGAACAAAAATAAAGAATATAGCAGCAGATTGGATGGTGATGCCATGTTTTCCACCGCGGTTTTCAGGCAGAAGAAGGCTTTGGATACCATGTCCGTAGTTTCGGGTGACGGCACGAAGATGGCGCCGGCATATGCGGCCAGAGCGGCGGCGGCCGAAAAAAAAGCGTGCATCGGAGTGAACTTGAGCGGTTTGAGAAATATCGTCCAGGATATAAGGCCCAGGCCTGCGGCGAGGAAGAATCCCGCGCCGGACTGGCTTGAAGTGAATGGCGAAAGCAGCGAGGCGAGCAGGCCCGGTCTGGGAGTCCCCGTGGAACCGGCCAGCAGAAAGCAGCCTATGGCCGCGAACGTGATCGCGAAGTGCATGGCGGTCCTTATGGAGTTGTGCAGCGCGGATAGCTGCAATTGTTTCGGCTTAGGCAAATCTTTCCTTGGCGCCGTAGCGGTTCCGGGGATACCTGCTTCCCCGGTTTGCGCGGGCATCCGGCGATCGGAAGTAAGCGCGGCTTCGGACAGTTTGTGATCCGGAGGGGGCGGCGGGACCGGCGAATCCGACGAACTGTTAGCGAAGAGCGCGGAGACCTCAGGCAGATCTATGGAACGTTCATTGGAAACCGATGTTCCGTCCTTTTCCGCGGTTATCCTACGCTTGATATCGTTCGCAACTTCCGCCGCGCTCTGATAGCGGCTTTCCGGTTTTTTGCGCATGAGGCGCTCAAGGACGTGGGAAACCCACAACGGGATGTCCGGCTTGAGGACCAGAATGTTGGGGAATGGTTCCCCAATGTGTTTGTGTATTACTTCTATGGAGCTCTTCCCTTCAAATGGATATTTGGCGGTGAGCAGATAAAAATAGGTGGCGCCGGTGGAATACAGGTCGGCTCTGTGGTCCACTTTAGCGGCCAATCCCTGTTCTGGCGACATGAAGTAGGCGGTTCCCACCATTTCACCGGCCATGGTTAATTGTTTTTCCTCGCTGATGCTTCGGGCCAGGCCGAAGTCCACTATTTTGGGATGCCCGTCCGCGCCAAGGAGGATATTAGAGGGTTTTATGTCCCTGTGTATTATGGTTTTGGAATGGGCATGCCCCAATCCGTCGAGTACTTCCAGAATTATGCCTGTGGCGGTGTCCGTAGTCATGGGGCCTTTTTCCGCTATCATGTCGGAGAGGCTCTTTCCCTCGATATAGGACATAATGATGAAATAAGAGCCGTTCTCCTGGCCGAAGTTGTATATCTGGACTATATTCGGGTGTTCCAGTTTGGCGGCTGAGCGGGCTTCCCGCAGAAAAAACTCGATATTGCGTTCGTCCCGGGCCAGGTCGGGGGAGAGAATCTTCACGGCTACGGTTCTGTCCAAGGCCTCGTGCCGGGCTGTATAGACCGAGCCCATTCCGCCCTGGCCTATTTTCTCTTTTATTGTGCAGCCCGCGAAAGCCGCTCCTAAAAATTTATCTGTCTCGGTCATTATATTCCTACAGTCTTCTGTCCTTTATGAAGATGCTGCCTTTGCGTCCGCTCAGTTCTTTGGCATAGTGTTTTAGTTCTGCAGCGGTCTCAACTAGTTTGCCGTAATGCCGGAGCGCTTTGGGGATTATGACCGCTACGGTCAGGGAAACTATAGGGAAATGGCGCGTCTTGTTCTTTCTGTCCATTGTGACGATATAGCCGCGCTGCCGGTCTTCCGGAGTGTAAAAAGACGGTATGGTGCGGTCGAATTCCCGCGTTATTTCATTCCCCGCCGCTTCAATAAGTTCGGGCCTGGTTACCAGTACGAAATCGTCCCCCCCCACGTGTCCCAGGAAATAATCCTGGGCGGCGTGCGTCTTAGCCGCCTCGCTGATTACCGAGGCGATATGCTTTAGGACTTCGTCGCCCTTGGCGTAGCCGTAAACATCGTTATATGCTTTAAAATTGTCGGCGTCTATATAAGCGAACGCAAAAGGCGTTCCGGCCGCCATGCGTTTGAGGACGTCTTCCTCTATGGCCGGGCTGCCCGGCAGGTGGGTAAGCGGGTTCAAAGATACATCGGAACTCTTACGCTTTATTATCCGGTTAACGCGGGCCCGCAGTTCGCGCACGTCGAAAGGCTTCGTGATAAAATCATCCGCGCCCAGTTCTATGGTGGTTACTTTGGCGTCAACCTCGGAAACTCCGCTCAGGATTATAATGGGCAGGCCGTGCGTATCCGGGTTCGCGCGTATGCGTTTGCATAGGGCGTAGCCGTCAAGGCCGGGCATGCGCAGGTCCAGCAGAATGAGATCCGGCTTGTTGTTGTTTAAAAAACGCAGGACTTCCTCTCCGCTGTATAGTGTGACAACAGTGTAGTTGAATTTTTTGAGCACTGCCGAGATCAGCAGTCCGACATTCGGATCGTCGTCTACGACTAACACGGTTTTGTTGATCAAACAACCCCCAGCCTATACAAAATCACGCAACCCGCCACGCGGCGCGGTTCCGCTGGTCAATTCAGTAAAAACATCCAGTCTTGATTATAAAATATATATTTCCTTAAATGCAATCCTGTTTCGCGATTGTAATTAAAGCGATGTTAAACTTACATATTGTAAAAAAAGGTAGATGTGTGGTATAATAAAGGAAAGATTAAAAATCATAAAAATCATAAAACAATTCGGACGTGTATGCGTGTAAAAACATATTCCACTTTTGATATAGCAAAAATGCTGGAGATCGTTCCCGGAACCGTCGCCAATTGGATAGACGGCGGCAGGCTTAACGCTTTTAATACATTAGGAGGTCATAGGCGGGTTTCACAGGTGGATTTACGGGATTTCCTTGAGAAGAACTCCATGCCGGTGCCGGAACTGCTCATTCAGGCATCCGGGAAGAAGAAAATACTTGTTGTGGAGGACGATGAGAAATTCCTTAAGCTTGTGGTAAAGGCGCTAAAAGCGTTCAAAAATTATGAGTCGCTTACCGCCACCGACGGATTCCAGGCCGGGCAATTGGTGGAAGGGCACAGCCCCGATCTGGTGGTGCTGGATATTATGCTGCCCGATATCAATGGCTTTAAAGTCTGTGAGTTAATCAAGGCGAGGAACAAGAAGACTAAAGTTATAGCCATAACCGGCTACGACTCCGAGGATATAAAGAAAAGGATAATGGGTGCCGGGGCCGATGCTTATCTTATAAAGCCGTTCCAATTTAAAACACTTTTCGAATATGTGGAGAAGTTCCTAGGCATAAAGGCGAAAAAAACAGCGTCTTGAATATCCGGTGGTACGCATAGATTCTGGTGCGGTATTGCCGTGATAGAGCGTTTTGCTGGGTCGGGTGTGGGGGAGGCAGTGTCCCGTCATTTTGAACGCGGGAAAATATTCGCGGGCGCCGGTTATAGGGGGAGGTTGTTTCGGCGTCTGGAAATCAAAAGAATGGGGCGAATTTGAAGCTTTTTTCCGGAAGAGGATATTCCGGGAAAAGGCTTCATTTTTTTAAAACAGTATTTCCGATCCAAGGATGCGCGTGAAAATTGTTGCCGCAGTTTCGTCGTCATTTTTTTATACTTTTCGGATATTCTTCCGCGTCCCCCCAATAATTTCAGGCGTTCATGTTAAGTCGGATAACTCTAAAATTTGACGGGTTAAAGCGAGCGGGCTGGAATAGATAATGGTATAGTGTGATTTAAGTCACACTTAATTACTTGACAACAGTCAAGCCAGGTGCTAGAATAGTTTAAGAACAACGAGCAGATGCCGAATAAAGGCATATACAATGTGGCTTGTTAATGCTTAAAAATTTGTCAGGGCTGCCTCCCTCACCCTACCCCCCAAAAAGGCAGCCCTGCCTTTTTTTTGTCTAAAAAGCCGGGTTGATCACAGCTTTTGGTTGCCCAATTTTAATTTCCCAAGTTGTGATTTGTCTGCCTGGCAGACAATTTTGTTGCATATTGATGCGAAGTAAGTTCCACGGGCTTTCGCCGGAGTGACTAGAGGATTCCGACTGGCTTGGCCGTCGGAATGGGTATAAACATGGGGATATACTGGCACTCACGCCAGATTCTTGCCTCGGTTTAGACTGCACGGCGCAAAGTAATTTGGCTATAATACTTATGATAGCAACGGCCACGAACCAGACGTATTATAAGTTAACCGAAATCTTGCAATTTTTAGATTAATGCGGTAATTTGTGGCCTATCCGGAATGGGGACCTATGAACGAAAAATCAGACATGGAATTGGCGGAAAAACTGTTGAGCGGTAGGAAAAAGGTTTCCGCTCAGCTCGCCCGGGTGATCGTGGGCCAGGACGAGGTTGTGGAGGACATACTTATCACTCTTTTCGCGCGCGGCCATGCCCTCGTAGTGGGGGTGCCGGGACTGGCCAAGACCCTGCTCGTCTCCACTCTTGCCGAAATTCTTGATCTTAAATTTTCCAGGATACAGTTCACTCCGGATCTTATGCCCTCCGATATAACGGGTTATGAGATCCTGGAGGAAAATTCCGCAGCGGGATCCAGGCAGCTGCGCTTTATGGAAGGCCCGGTGTTCGCCAATGTAGTGCTCGCCGATGAAATTAACCGCACCCCCCCTAAAACACAGTCCGCGCTTTTGCAGGCTATGCAGGAATATAAAGTCACCTCCGGCGGCCTTACCCGGCCTCTGCCGCTCCCTTTTCTGGTGCTGGCCACCCAGAACCCGATAGAGCAGGAGGGCACTTATCCTTTGCCAGAGGCCCAGCTCGACCGCTTTTTCATGCAGGTTGACATCGGTTACCCTTCTCTCGAAGAAGAAAAACGTATTGTCTCCCTGACTACCGGGGCCCCCGCGGAAATACTGGAAAAAGTTTTGAACGCCGCTGAAGTTTCCGCGCTTCAGGAAATAGTCAGGAAGGTTCCGGTGCCGGAGACTTCTCTGGAGTACGCCGTGCGCCTGGCCCGAATGACGCGTCCTAAAGCCGGCGCACCGGACTCCGTGGCCAAGTGGCTGACGTGGGGCGCGGGCCCCAGGGCTTCGCAGGCTCTGGTGCTGGCCGCCAAAGCGCGCTGCCTTCTCGACGGGCGTTTTGCGGTTTCAGTTGAGGATATTCGGCGCTCCGCTCTGCCGGTGCTGCGGCACAGGCTGGTGCTTAATTTTCAGGCGGAAGCGGAAGGTCTTACCGCCGCCGGGCTGGTGGCCCAAGTATTAGCAGTCTGCTGAAAAACCCTCTTTCGGGGTCTTTTGGCCGATTTTTGCCTGCGCCTTTGCGCTGCTCAACTCACAGTCCCTAGTCGAGAATGCTCGTTTCGCATCGCTTCGGCTCGGCTTCAAAATCTGCTCAAAATACCTCCGAGTAGGTTTTTTCAGCAGACTGTTAGCCGAGACCGATTGAACTATTATAACGAATGAAATATCTCACTCCGGAGGCAGCCGCGCGGATACGGGCGTTGAAAGCCCGCTCTTCCCATTTTAAGTCCGGGGGGACCCTGGAGGGCCGTCATGCGAGCGCGTTTAAAAAGGGCAGCTCACAGGAATTTTCCCAGTACCGCCAGTACACCGCAGGCTCGGACACCCGTTTCCTGGATTGGAAAGTCTACGCCCGCCGCGACAGGTTCTTTATAAAGGAATTCAGTCTTCAGAACGCGGTCAGTTTCAATATTATTCTGGATTCTTCGGCCTCCATGGCTTTCCGCGGCCCGGCCGCCGACGGCTCAAAATGGGATTACGCCGCGCGGCTGGCGCTGTACTTGGCGTGCTTTCTTATGGCACGCGGAGATTATGCCGGCCTTACTATCTTTTCGGGCGCCGGCGTCTCCAGCGTACGGCCCTCCGGGGACCCGCGCGTTTTGACCGAGATGGACGCCATGCTGGAGGGGATGAAACCCTCCGGCGAGTCCCTTCCGTTGGAATCTTTTAAGCGGATAGTGTCGGGACTGAAAAGAAATTCCGCCGCGGTGGTGTTCTCCGATTTTATGGCGCCGTCGGAACGTCTTGTGGCTTTCGCACGTCTGCTGGCGTCGTTCCGGGGCAAAGTGTGGGCGTTCCAGGCGCTGGACCGCGCCGAGCTGGAATTGCCTTGGGAGGGCTATGCCGCGTTCCAGGATATGGAAACAGGCGAGGAAGTGCCTCTTTCCCCCTCCGCTCTAAGGGTCGCGCATGGGCGGGAATTCGTTCTATGGCTTAAGCATGTGGAAAAGATGTTTTCTGTTTCCGGTGTAGGCGCTTTCGCGGCGTTCACCGACGCCCCCCCTTTCATAACCCTGGAAAAACTTATACGAATATTTTAAAAAATATACCATAAGGCGGCGTTTACTACCGACGACGGGAATAATTATATAATCGGATCATAGGGCTGAAGTGGTCTTTGTGGGAAAACACTGTTTTCAATCTTTCAAAAATATTAATACTGAAACCTTTGGATCTATCTGTTACGCCTCATGATCATCAACACTCTCTCATATGCGCTTTCTTAATCCGACGGTTTTATGGTTTTTGCCGTTGGCGCTGCTGCCGCTGCTGTTGAATTTTATTTTTCCGCTTAAACCTTTAAAACTCCCTTTTTCAAGCGTGCTCCTGCTGCGCGCTGCCCGGGATTCCCGTCTTAAAAAAACGATGGCGGCTAAGACCTTTATTCTCCTGCTCCGGTGCCTTGCTGTTCTATGTCTTATTGCCGCTTTTTCCAAGCCCGTAGTCGGCTGGAGGTTTTTCAGCGCCTTCTCCGGTCTCACTGCCGGAGCCGGCCGTCCCGTAAGTCTCGTAGTATTGGCCGATCGTTCGCTCTCCATGAGCGCGGCTTTTGCCGGGCATTCCCGCCTGGATTTTGCCGCAGGCGCGGGGACCGGGATACTGAGAGCCTTGGGCGGGCTCGACGAAGCGGCGCTGGTTTTTTTTGATTCGGATTCCGGGGCCGGGGAATGGAGTTCGGATTTTGACGCGCTTTCAAAATTGCTTTCCTCGGCCAAACCGGGTTTCAAGGGTACAAATTACCGTAAGGCGCTTGAAAAAGCTTATGCCATGCTTGCGCTTAGGCCGTCAGCCCGTAAAAAAGCCGTTCTGCTGCTTAGTGACGGATCTCGTAACGGCTTTGCGTCTATGTCCGGCGCTCTAAACGAACTTCCGGGGTATGATCCCGCTGTTACTCTTACCGGATTGGCTTTTCCCGCCGCCCCCAATGTCTGGGCGCGCGGTGTAAGCGCGGTTGAAGGCGGCGGCGGGCGCACACGGCTTGCGGTTTTTACAGGCAACTCCGGAGGATCCGTGCCGTATGGCCTGCCTTTGAAACTTTACGCTCCGGCTTTTTCCGGAACCGTATTGACCGCGCCGTCCAGAGCGGGTCCGTCCGCGGTTTTTGACCTGCCGGCCGGCAATGATCTATCAGGCCGCGTCGAACTTTTTGCGCCGGACGCGCTTACGCAGGATAACGCCGTTTTTTTCTCCCTGGCCCGCAAGGAGCTTTCTGCCCGTAAAGTTCTTGTCCTTTATGAGGGGCCTGAGTCCTTAAAACCCGGTGGCGGCGCGTATTTTATTAAAAAATTTTTTGAGACGGAATACGGCGCCGGAGGCGCTTTTACCGCGGATTTAATGGAATTATCAGCCTTGATGCGCTCGCCAGGGAGCGAGTATGGAGCTATTATCGTTCCAGATGGCCCGGGGGCGGTGCGACAGGCGTCTATTATAGACGCATTTGTGAAGTCCGGCGGCGGGGCGTTTATAATAACCGGGGCGTCCGAGAAACCGGGCGGGGAGCCTGCGCTTCTTTCCGCGTTAGGATTTAAAACCGCTGAGACGCTTGAACGAGATTTTTCTTTGGCGGCTCCGGACGCCGCCGGCAATTTCGAAGGCGCTGATTTTTCCGGCTTTGACCTGGATAGAGTTAAAGCCATGCGCATTACCAGGTTGGAGGCTCCGCCGTCTTTTGAGGCGTTGTGGAATTTTAGGGAATCGTCCGGCGCCGCCTATCCGGCGTTGTTCGGCGGCCGGAGAGGCAAAGGCCGGGTTTTGGTCTGGACCTCTTCCTTCAGTTTGTCGTACACGGACCTGGCCGCTAAACCGGTGTTCGCTCCTTTTTTTTCAGCCTGCCTGCGGCGTCTTTATGGAGTTAAACCGCCCAGTCTGCGCCAGACCTTGGTTGGCGGAGTATACGCGGGCTCCCTGGAAAATACCGACAGCCTCAAAGTTACGGTTTCCGCCCCGGACGGTTCCAGGAGTTATGTTCTGGCCAGGGATGGATCTTTTAATTATGCCCTCACCGATAATCCCGGCCTTTATTCCTTTAACGCGCCGCCGGAAACCGGAACTTTTGCCGTCAATTTTGACGCCGCGAGCGGAGAAAGCTCGCTTGAGCCGGAACCATTTCCTCCATGGGCCGTGCTTCCGGGGAACGAACCGGTAGAAGCTTTTAAGCGCGTGGTTTATGGCGTTGAAATAGGGCAGTTCCTGCTTCTACTGGGGCTTGCGGCATACCTGGCGGAATTTCTGCTTTCAAGGAGGGCGTTATGAATCCGGCACGCGCCATTCTTACAGCTCTTCTCGCGCTAACCCCCGGAGTTTCGTTCTGCTTTTCGCTCACGGAACTGGATCTGGGAGAAGGCTGCGGTGTTGTCGACTCCACCCGAGACGAGGTTCTGAAAGCGTTGGCTGCGGCCACCAGCGTTGATCCGGACATTACCAGGAAAAAAGTCAGGCTTTCCGACCCCGCGCTTTTTGAGGAACCCTTTCTGGTCCTTTCCTGTTCAAAGGCTCCCGGGGCGCTCAATTACGATGAAGCGCGTAATCTTCATCTTTACCTCGCGGCGGGCGGCACTCTTTTCGCCAATGACGCTTCCGGCCTGCGTAAAAGTCCTTTTTCGCTTTGGCTCACCAGGGCTTTGGAAGCGGCCTTGCCGGACGCCGTTTTGAAGCCGGCGGCCAGGGAACATCCGCTTTTTAAAAGTTTTTTCATGAGTGTGGCGCCCGGAGGCAGGTTCGATCTTGAACGGGAACCGTCGGCCGCCGAGTATGGCGCCCGTTACGCGGTAATATTTTCCCGCAACGATCTGCTGGGTGTCTGGCCCAGAGACGCGCTCGGCCGCTACCTTTATGAACCGTCTCCCGGCGGGGCGCGCCAGCGGCGTGAAGGCGAGAAATTGACGCTGAATATAATAATATACGCGCTTACAGGCTCCTACAAACAGGATGCCGTTCATCAGCCGTACATTATGCAGCGCCTGCGTGAACTTGATGCCGTACCGGGGGCGAGGCGGTGAGACTATTTATAGGCGCGAACTGGTATTTTATGGCGGCGGCGGTTCTGCTGATAGCGGCGTTCATTCGCGCGTTGAAAAATTCCGCCGGTTTGCCGTACGCGATCAAGGTTTTGCGTTTCTCGGGCGCGGCCTTGGCGGCGCTCCTGTTGATACGTCCGTCCGCCGTTTTTTATCGTCCGTCTTCGGAAAAGCCCGCTTTAGCCGTGCTCCTGGATGCATCGTTTTACATGCGGGAAGGTCCGGCTGGAAAAGATTCTGGGCTTTCCAAGTACGCGCGCGCTTCGGCTTGGCTTGCAAAATACCAGCCGCGGCTTAGCGGCGCCGCGGCATTGGAATGCTATGCTTTTTCCACCCGTCTTTATAAAGTGGACTGTTCTTCCCCTTCGGCCGGCGGTTTTGAAAACGGCTTTTACGCGGAATCGGATCTGGGCCGCGCGTTGTCTTCCCTTGTCGGAGGAGACGGGGGCCGGGGGTCCGCATGTCCGGATAGAATATGGGCGTTTACGGACGGGCTTTCCCTTTCCGGGAAAGCCCCCCTCCTCATTCCTCCGCCGGGGTGCGACAAACGGATAGATATCCTGGCCGTGGGTGAGACAGATCTTCAGCGCGGGGTCGCTATAACGGATTTTTCCGGTCCGCCTTTTGCGTTCGCGCATATACCGTTCGTATTCTCCGTATCGGCGCGGGTTTCGGGCATGAAGGATTCGCGGCTTGAACTGCGGCTTAAAGACGGCGCGGATAATATAATCGAGACGCGGAAGTTTACGGTAAATAGTCACGATGAAACGATTGTTTCTTCTTTCAGCGTCAGCGCGCCGTCGGTGGGGCGCGCGGCTTATACTCTTTGCGCCGCGTCCGGACCCGGGGGCGGCTGTTCCGCGTCAAAAGCGCTTGCGGTTTCTGTTATAAGGGAAAAACTCCGCGTTATGTATCTGGCCGGCCGGCCTTCTTTTGAGTACGCTTTTTTGCGGGATTATCTAAAAGGCCAAAGCGGCATAGATCTGGTTTCTTTCGTCATCCTGAGGAACCCTGAGGATATGCCGGGAGCCGACGAGCGAGAACTATCTCTTATCCCTTTCCCGGTAAATGAGATCTTTCTGCGCGATATTTCGCATTTTGACGTTTTCATACTTCAGGATTTTGATCTGCGCCGTTTCGCGGCGGACGGTAATTATGCGGCTTCGCTGGCGGAATTCGTTAAGCGCGGGGGCGGCCTGGCTGTTATCGGAGGGGCCTCCGCTTTCGGAGGCGGCGGATACTACGGGATAGAATTCATCAACTCGCTGCTGCCGGTAGAGATAGAGAAACGTCCGGATTTCGACGAGGATTTGGAATTCCGGGTAGCGCCGGATAAGCATAGTGCCGCCCTTGTCTTTTCCGGTATTGATAATGAAGAGCGTTTCTGGAATAACACCCCCACGCTTAAGGGGGCTAATATTTGGGGTCCGTTGAAGCCCGGCGCCAAGGCGATTTTTCATTATAAAAGCGCAACCGGAGGAGACGCCGTTTTTTCAGCGGAAAAGAGCTACGGCAAAGGCCGCGTAATGGCGATCGCCGGCCCGTCAACCTGGCGCTGGAAGCTGATGGGCGCGCGGGAACTCAGGTACTCGGGGTTGTATTCGGCTTTCTGGAGCCGGTCATTGGCATATCTGGACGGTTCATTGAGTCTTGAGAAAGTGACGCTTGAATCTTTGCCGCGGTCCGGGGCCAGCCGGGCTTTCCGGCTTAAGGTCTTGACCGCCAATTATTTGCCTCCATCGGACAGCGATGCGGTGTCGGTGGACGCGATTCTGGAAGGCGGTGGAAAAACAGAGCCGGTTGAGTTCTTGCCGGCCGGGCGCGGGATCTATGAGGCGGCTTTTTTACCTGCGGCAAAGGGACGTAACCGGCTTAGAGTTTCAGTTAAGAGCGGCAATGTGTATTTGGGTTCTACGGAGGCGGTATTTGAATCCGCGGCCGCCCCCGGTTTTATGCCGGCCGATGAGGAAGTTTTAAAAAAGACGGCGGCGCTTATGGGCGGCGGCTATCACCGGCTTAAATTTAATGAAGGGCCGGAAGCGATGCTGAAGGCTTTGCCGCCTGAGCGTGAGGGGCGCAAGGAAGTGTCGCGGTTTGATCCGGACACATCGCTGATAGTTATGCTGCTCGCTGCCGCCCTGTTCTTCGCCAGTTGGATCTTAGGACGCTTTAAAGGGCTGCAGTAGGTAACGCCGGGCTAGGAGCCTGTCCGACATAAGGCTTTCATGCCGAAATTGTCGGTTTTGAAGCCGAGCCGAAGCAACGCGAAACGAGCAGGCTCCAATGAACCTGTAAGTTGAGCGGTGCGAAGGCGCAGGCAAAAAGCGGCAATTGCAGGCGAAATTGCTTATGTTGGACAGGCTCCTAGTGGGCTTTGGGATGGTGAGCCGCGAGATGCCCAGTCGGGGGCCTGCCGAGTGGTTGCCCTTGCGCCGCGTAGGAAACCCTCCCGTGGTTTCCCCCCGAAACGGGGCCCCCCATCCGCTATGCGGCTCCAGAGCAACCCCTCGGCACCCCTCCATAAAACTTACGCGTATTATGTTCGCTCGGCTTTATCCTCCGGCGTTTTCTCATCTTGCTGCGGAAATTTGAGGATAAAAGTAAAACCGGAGGAGGCGAGGGCGGATTCCCTGCTCGCTCCATTTAGGGTTTTAAGCCCGGGGTCTGAAGCGTATCCCTCCGGGACGGCGAGGACTGTTTGAGGGCAAAACCTTTGGCTTTTGCCCGAGTTCCGCAGCCGGCGCAGGACCCCGGGCTTTTTTCACCATAAACCCCGGTCTCTGAGCGAGCAGGGAATCCGTCATCGACTCCGACTTTACCATCCTGCGGTTATTAACCCAAAGTCATTCAGCCGGCGTTATATTGTGTTTATTGATCTAATGGAAAAGGGAGAGTGGGAAATTAAAAATTTTTTTGAGTCGCCACGGATGGGGCCTTGAACTCCGGTGGGTTCGAAGGTGTTATCGGATTACCACTTTATTGCTTTAAGGATATTGCGGTAATCGTCCGTCCAGACGCGCCAGCCGCCGGGGACCAATGGGGCGCTCCAGCCGTTCGCTGCGAGCTTTTTGAGATAAGCCGGATTATCGGAGACAACCAGCCATTCGGAACTGAGCCGCGCCGGATCGTCGGGGTCGAAAGAGATCGTTTTGAGCAGGCTCCGCATGCCGGCCGCGGAGGCGGAAAGGGTGAGCACCGGTATGATGTTTAAAAAGTTAGTTGAGACGTGGAAAACCATAAGGCCGCCCGGTTTCAGCCGGGAGCGGTAGAGCAGCATGGCTTCCCTGGTGAGCAGGTGAAAAGGCACCGAGCCTCCGCTGAAGGCGTCCAGGTAGAGCAGATCGAAGCGGCCTTGCGGTTCTTTCTGCAGGTTCACGCGCGCGTCCCCGGTTACCACGCGGACATCTGCGCGGCATTTATCCAGGAAAGTGAAGTATTTGCGTGCGATATCCACCACGTCCGGGTCCAGTTCGTAGAAGACCCACTCCGTGCCTTTCCGCGCATCGGCGCAGGAGACTCCGACCCCGAGGCCCACGGCGCCTACGCGCCCTGCCGGGAAGGATCCAAGAATCTCGCTTATGGGCGACCCAGCCGCATAGTAGACGGTGGTTTTCAGCTCATCACCGGCTCCGAGGTGTTGTACTCCGTGTACCGTGGCGCCGTGAATGAAGCGCCGCAGACCCTGCGCTTTGTCGTCTTCCACGCGGTAAACACCGTAGAAGTTGCGTATTCCGTAAACCTGGGTTTCTCCTGACAGCTTCATCCCCAGCGCCAACAATCCTGCGAGCAAGGCTGAAGACAGGCTCATCGCGCGCAGGCCCAAGCCCCTTTCACGGCTTACGGCGTAGGCCATTGCTCCGACGAAGGTTATGAGGGCGATGTAGAGATCGGCGAAGCCGAACGATAAGCGCAGCGCGCCTACCGGCGTAACCAGGGCTGTGCCGGCGACGCCGCCTAGTCCCATCATCAGGTAATAGCGCGGCGCCAGCGCCGCCGAGCGCGGGCGCGCCAGATAAAGTTCGCGATGGGCTATGATGCACGCAAAGAATAGCGCCCAATTGAGCAGCGTAACCAATATAGTCGTCAGCGGACTTTGGAGGCGCCAAAGCATCCCGGCCAGTATGGCCAGCAATGAAAACAGGATTATGCGTAGCGTATTCACCCGCAACTCCATGCCGGAGAAGAGGATAGCGTAGGATAGCAGGTATACGCAGAGCGGTATCATCCAGGTTAGAGGCATGGAGGCTGTTGTCGAACTCTGGTAGCTTGTGACGGCGGCAAGCAGCGCAGCACTGCCGGCCGGCAGTATGAACCAGAGCAGGTATGGGCGTGCTTCTCCGGCCGCCTCTTCCGGAGGGGCGGCTGACGTATTCTCATTCTCGCGGAAATCCAGAAGCAGCGCCGCTGCAAAGACGAGGGTGTAAAGTATGAGGAGGGTGCGCCAGAGCATTGAGACCGAGCTAAGCGGCAGCGAGGGCTCCACCAGCAGGGAATATGAGAGCATACCGGTCAGGGAGCCCGTGTTAGACCAGGCGAAGACTTTAAAAGAACTTCGGCCGGAGGTTTCGGATAACAGTTTATGGCATAGGGTTGTGGATGCGGAAAGAAGCAGAAAAGGCAGCGCTATGAACCGCGTCAGCCGCCATAGAAGGTCCGGTACCGGGCTGGTGAAAGTTTGCGCGGGGAAGTATGTGGGCATGAGGAGAAACGCAGCCGCCAGCAGGACAACGTGTATGCGGAGAATGTTTTTGGGCCGGAGCCGTTCTGAAAGCAGCAGGGCGTAGGCGTAGCCGGTAACCAGCGCTACCTGGTAGAAAAGCATGCATGCCGTCCAAACATAGTAACTGCCGCCGTAATGCGGGAGCACGGTCTGCCCGGCGATCAGTTCAAGCTGGAAAAGGAGGAAGGATCCGAGGAAAGCGGTGAAGTAGAAGATCTTGGCGGGAACGGGGGCGGCCAATGGTTTAACATATTGCCTAAGCGGTTCCATAGCGTTATAATACAAAAATGGTTTGAATTTATAAAATTAGCGATAACTTCCCCGACACAAATCATCCCTCAAGTCTGGAGAATTTTAGGATATGGCATTGTAGTTACAGTGAACTTTAAAAAATATAGAATTGTCCATATGGAACAGGGAGAACAGAAGGTTAAAAAAGGTTTTTTGGATTCGCCGCTTCAGGCGGCGGCTTTTATTTTTGTTTCTGTTGGTCTGCTTTGGGTTTACTGCCTGCCTCCGGGGCTTGCTCCTTATCGCGATGCAGGGGAGATGGCTTGCGATGCCTACACCATGGGCATAGCCCATCAGCCGGGGTATCCGCTTTATATCCTGTCCGCTAAACTGGCGGCACTTATTTTGCCAGGCAATTTCGCTTATAAGCTTAATTTTTTTTCCGCCTTGGGTGGGCTCGCGGCTTTATTAGCTCTTTATTTCCCTCTCGCCGCCCGTTTCGGCATTCTCCCCAGCCTGGCCGCGGTCCTCCTTTTCTCGCTTAATTTCACCATGCAGACCATCTCCAGCGTCTCCGAGATGTATGCGCTGAATCTTTTCCTTGTGTCGGTCCTGTTATGGATAGCATTGTCTTTCGAGGAATCCTGGAGCCGGCGCCGCTTATGGCTGGGCGCTTATCTGCTGGGCCTTGCGATGACCAATCGTATGGATATAGTTTTGATCTCCCCCGCTTTGCTTCTGGGGGTTTGGCCAGGTTTAAAGCGGTCAACCTTCACGGCCGCGGCTAAAATCATATTCGGCGGCGCGCTTTTCTGGCTGGCCGGATTTTCCCTGTATCTTTATCTGCTAATCCGGTCAGGCGCGAATCCGCAGTTTGACTGGAGCCATCCCGCTGATCTGTATACCTTCCTGGGGGTTATCACCCGTAGAAGTTACGGTTCCACTCTGGACCTTATTTCTAAGAATTACGCCGTTGGAGAATTGTTCTGGGCTAATATTAAGTATTATGGCTTCCATTTGGCCCGGAATTTTAATGCTGCTCTTGTTTTTGCCGTTGTCGGCCTTTTTTCCGAGTTTACCCGGAACCGCGGTCGTTTTTATATGTTCGCGGCTTTGTTTATCGTGTCCGGGCCGGGTTTCCTGTTTATGGCCAACATGCCGCCAAACCCGCACGCTCGCGCCATAGTAGAGCCAAATTACCTTCTCCCCGACCTGGCGGTGGTGTTGTGGGTCGCCGCCGGTCTTGCTTTCACCGCGCGGAGGCTGGATGCGCCGCGTTGGGCCGTAGCCGCGGTCGCCGCCGTTTTTGTCGCACTGGCCGCCTGGCATAATTTCCCAAGTTCGAACCGGCGGGAGCTTTTCGCCGCGGAAGACTGGGGAGAGGACGTAATGAAGAGCGCCCCTCAATCCGCGTCGCTGGTTGCCAAAAAAGATGTTCAGCTCTTCACAATCTGGTATCTTCAGACGGCGCGCGGCTTGCGCCCGGATCTTAAGGCCGTGGCGCAGGGGTTGAGCGGCGCCAAGTGGTATCAGGATTCAAAGAGGTTGTGGCGGCCGGAATTAAAGTTATCAAATCTTAACACCGGCGGAGCCCAGGATTGGGAAAACTTCAGCAGCGACAATCCCGGGGGGGTTTACGCTACCATGGACGCCGAGTTTCCAAAGACGATCCCGGCTTTGCCGCGAGGGCTTATTTACGGACTCTATCAGAATGAGAAGCCGTTAGATATGTGGCGCTTTTACAATTTTAGATGGCTGGGGGGCGGGTATAATGATTTTTTCGCTAAAGATCTGGGTGCGTCTTACGCTCAGAGCATAGTGGCGCGCGCGGCCTGGCTTAATAACAACGGCGGGTTGTCCGTGGAAGAGGCCGGGCGGCTTAAATTGGCCAGGATCATGGACCCTGATCTGCCGGAAGCGGCTCTTTATCTTGGCTTTTATTACTCCGCCGTTAACGATTGGGTGCTGGCCGGCAAGTATTTTCACCGGTCGGCAGGTGTTTACGAACGGCTGCTCATCCTTGCCGCAGAATATTATACGCTGCCATCGCTTAAAGCGAGTTTGGCCAAGTCCGGCGCCTATGCCTGGGTGAATTACGGTGTTGCGCTGGAAAAGACGGGTGACCCGCAGGGCGCAGAGAAGGCCTATAAGAGTGCCCTGGCGTCAAATCCGGATATGGCTGACGCGCACTACAACATGGCTATACTTTATTGGACTAAGGACCCCCGCCGGGTCTATGAAGAGTTGCAGGCGACTCTCAGGATAAATCCCAATCACCAGCAGGCGGCGTATTACCTGAGCCGCATTAAAAGCAAATAGATAAAAAAGGATATAAAACAGCGAAATTAGGATTAGAGGCTAAGCTGGTTTCTATTTCCGGCTTTATTTCGGGAAATAGCCGTAGCGGAACTGGAACATGCCCAGGACGTCCCAGCCGCCCCGAAAAGTAAGGTAGGAAACCTCGAAATTCATTTTTAGAAGAGTGCCGAGGTGGAAATTGAATAGTTTGGGGTTCTGTTGCGCGCCTTGAGGGATCATCACTTCTACGCCCAGCGGGGAATTTGGCTTGGGGAGCCACATTATGCCGCCGAAAATCATGTTTACGGGGGTGGCGAAGTCCGTGACCCGCGGATCGGTAAAGTGTATGGCTTCCTTTGAGAGGAATTCGGAGAGCTGATACATGATTTTCGGCATATCCCCGTCCGAGTAGCCCGCGTTCAAAATGATCTTGGGGTGGAGTCTTTTAGTCAGGACCAGATAGGCGTTGGCGTAGGTGGCGGTGTTTTTGGCGTCAATCTGGACCGAGACGCCCGGCTGGGTCAGGGTCGGTTGCGGGGAATCACGGAACTGCAGTATGCCTTGCGCGCCGGCCGCCATGGCCGGGCGCAACTTGCCCTCGGTCTGTATGAGCATCTTGGCCTCAGCCATCAGCAGCCATACTCCTACACGGTCAAGGTAGTTGGTTTTATCCACTGTCCAGTCGTATTTGTTTTTTCCGTAGAGGCGGCCGATATAGTAGGCGGCGTTGAAATCAAGTCCGAGTCCTATGGAGTTTTTCCCCCGCCCTCGGTAGGCGGTCGGCATTAGTACGATGCCGCTCAAAGGAGATTTTGTTTCTTCGTATTGTACGGGTTTTGACGGAAGACCGGGTTTAACGGCTTTTAAGGATGTAAACACATTGCTTGTTGAAAGAGACAAACCTTCGAGCGCGGAAGTGCTTGGCGCGGGGATGACCTGCATCATCTGCGCGGAGGCGGGCCCGCAGAAAAGGGCGGCAAGCAATAACGCGGAGATCAGCAGTTCTTTCATAGGAAGCCCAGTAATAATCTCGTAAACAAATTCGCCTCCAGGCCGGCCAGCGCGTCGTCGCAGACTATACCTAAACCGCCGGCTATCTCTTTCTCGAGTTTTTTTATAGGCCAGGGTTTGAGCGTGTCTAATATTCTAAAAAAAACGAACGCGGATGTTAAGGAAAATATCGTACGTTCCATGAATGCCGTAGCTATCCAGTACCCGGCCACTTCGTCTATCACTATGCGTGGATCGTCGTGCGTGCCGTAGATGCGCGACGCGGCGTCCGCCGTCTTCACCGAGAAAAAAAAGAACGCCGCCAGAAAGATCCCGTAAGCCAGGTTCCCCTCCGGCAGGAAGGGGGTTAGCAGAAACGCCAGAATTGTGCCCAGAAACCCGGCTCCGGTGAATTTTTTAAAACCGGTCAGTTTTTTCGGGATAAGGCTGATAAAAAAACCGGTAGCCATAAAAACCGCGAACACATCAGTGAGCCTTGCGCCTAAAGCTCTTTTGCTCTCAGCGGCGGGCGTCACTCTTTCTTCTCGCTCCAGGATGTTCTGATGAGATCCCGGTGATTGTAAATATAGATGACACCGCTTATCAGCGTAACCAGTGCGGTTAGGACCGTGAGACCATGGGCGATTTTGCCGGAATGTCTGGTGAGCCAGATGATCCAGTCCCAATCGACCGGGTGCTTGCGCAGCCATGCCTTGAGAACCAACAGCGCCATGATAATAAACGCGGAGGTGAGCTGTATAGTGGTCTTGAGCTTCCCAGCGGCCTCCGCTTTCATAACCTCACCGTGCAGGGCGGCCAGCACCCGCAGCGTGGAAATAGTGAATTCTCTCAGGAGAATAATAAAAACAGCCCAGAGAGGTATGGTCAGTTCGCGTATCGAGGCGAAAGCCAGAAAGGTCGCCAGGATAAGGATCTTGTCGGCTAGCGGATCAACTATGGCGCCGAAGGGCGTGGTAGTGTGGGTACGGCGGGCTATGACGCCGTCCACATAATCCGAGATGCTGGCTACGGTCAGAAGGATGAACGCGAGTATGACGGACCAGAAGCTGCGGTAAAATATCAGGGCGAAAATCACAAGGCTTAGTGACATCCTCATGAGAGTTATGCGGTTGGCTAAGGTCATATAAATATCTGTGGTACAACTTAATCGCAAGTAGGCAGCAGATAGGTGAGAAAATCCAGGTTTCTTATTATCTATTGTCGTTCGTTTCCCAATTTATCTTCCTATTAATTGTTAAACTCAAGCACTTCGGTGCCCTTGGGCGGGATGAACCGGAAGAGTGTCTTGTCAAGCGGGAGATTCTTCTCCGGGTTTTCCAACCGGGTCTTTATGGTGGTTTTCTCCACGCTTAAGGTCGCTTCCTCCGGGAAATAATCGGTGGACGAGAGGGTCAGTGTCAGCGTATATAATCCGGGGGTGTTTTTGGGGTTAAGGATCATGGTTATGTAATATGGCGCGTCTTTGCTCTTTGATATTTTGACGGCGTTCTTTTCGGCAAGGGAAGCGTAATTGCCGAAGTCCATAATGCCGGAGAAGCTGCTGTTCTGATTCTTTTTCCAGGCGGCCCATGAAGTGCGCACGGCCTGAGAATCTTCCGGTTTGTAAACCCATAATTCTTTCTTATCGGTGTAAACCAGTTGGCGGGCCGGCTTTATATGCTCTATCTTCAGCAGGTCCGGTTTTGAGTAGCTAAGGATGCCCTCAACGTGTTGTTTCAGGCCGGCGTCGGAAAAATCCACATCCTGCGTGAATCGCGTCCGCAGGGTCTCAAGTTTTACGTCCCAGGACTTAAGGCCCGCTATAACTTCCGCTTCCAGTTTTTCCATTTCCGACGCAGCGGGGACGGTTTTTACGGCGCTCTGGGTAGATACGGATACTTTTGGCGGCTCTTTTGCCTTTGGTGATTCTTTTTTTATGCTCTTGGTCCCCTCTTTTCCTATGGATTGAGACGCAGGCGAAGATTGGCCTGGCGATTTCTCCCCTGGCCTCATAGAAGGTTTATCGGCTTCGCCCGCCAACGCCGCACCGGTGAAAACAGTCAGAGCGGCCAGTGCTATTATTCTTTTCATCATATAGTTTTTTCTTTGCCCCCTTCGTGCGCCGGGACTTCCGCCGCCGGAGTTTCCGGAGCCGACTCCGAATCCATATGGCCGCCTATCTTGTCGAAGTCTATTTCCCAGCGGTTGGAACCTTCCGGCTTGCGTATAAAACCGTTGGTTTCAAGGATGCTTAATAAATTGGTGGCGCGGGCCGACGAACCGAAATGGGCTTTTAGGAGGTCCTGTGACACCCTGCGGCGCTCCATGATAAGGCGCATGGCGTTTATAAGTTCTTCCGAGCTGCCGCCGCTGCCGCCCAGAGATTTTTCCTCCTCCTCTACCAGCGGCAGGTAATGCGGTTTTGCCTGAGCCCTCAGGTAATCAGCCACTTTGCGGATCTCATCCTCGGAGATATAGGCGCCCTGGATACGGACCGGTTTCTGCGCGTCTATGGCAAGATACAGCAGATCGCCCCGGCCTATAAGGGATTCGGCTCCGGGTGTGTCCAGGATGACGCGGGAATCGGTCTTGGAGGTTACCTGCAGGGCCACTCTTGACGGCAGGTTGGCTTTGATCACGCCGGTGATGATGTCCACCGACGGTCTTTGGGTAGCCAGTACCAGGTGGATGCCCACGGCCCTGGCCATCTGAGCCAGACGCTGGATGGCGTCTTCCACCACGTTCTTTACCTGCAATATTAGATCGGCCAGCTCGTCAATTACGACTATAATGTAATGTTCCTGCGGTTCTCCGTTGGCCAAAGCCCATTTGTTGTAGGACGCGATGTTTTTTACCCTGGCTTTCTCGAACTTGATGTAGCGCTTTTCCATGACGCGGGTGAGCGCCAGCAGGGATTTAGCCGCTTCCTTGGGGTCGGTGACCACGGAAACCCTGTCGGGGGTTTCCTTGGGGTCATATAGATACGGGATGTCCTCGTAGAAAGTCAGTTCCAGGCGCTTGGGGTCTATGAACAGGAATTTAACCTCGTCCGGAGTGTTGCGGTAGATGATGGATAGGATCAGGGCCTGCATGAATACGCTTTTGCCGCTGTTGGTGGCGCCCGCCACCAACAGATGCGGCATGCTCTCCAGATTGGCAACGGCGATGGAGCCTTCCGCGTGCCGGCCTATTCCAAACAACAGGGCGTCCTTACGTTCGTTGAAAGCGGAACTCTCCAGCACTTCGCGCAGGCAGACTTTGGCGCGGTTGACGTTCGGGATCTCAAATCCGATGGCGGACTTGCTGGGGATGGGGGCGATGACGCGGATGCTGCCGGAGGCTTTCATGGCCAGCGCAACGTCGTTGGAAAGGGAGACGATGGAACTTATTTTGACGCCCGGCGCGGGGGTGACCTCGTAGCGGGTTATCACCGGGCCCGGATAGACGCCGGAAACGTGCGCCGCGATGCCGAAACTTTTAAAAGTATCTTCCAGGAGATTTTTGGAGACGGTTATTTCTTCGTTCGTGGGCCCGACGAAACCCTGCCGGGACGGCTCATCCAGGAGGCTTACAGGCGGAAGTTTGAAGCCTTTGAAATGGCCGTCTATTTTGGCCGGGGTACGTGGTTTGCCGGCGGTGTCTGCGGCCTGTTGGGACTTATGTTCCCGGGGCCCGGAGGGCGCCGGGTCCTTCGCTTTATCTTCCGGGACTTCGGTTTGTACCCGTACCACGCGGGGCTCGGGCGGGGCGTCCGACGGGGTTCGTTCTTCCCGCTTTATCGCTGGCGCCGGTTCGGGGATAGGCTTGCCTTCGTAGGCGGGGCCCTCCGTGGTTTCCTTTTCGGATACGATCTTGAGTTTGGCCTTAAGCTGTGAGCGGGCCGCGGCCCAATCTCGGTAATCATTTGCTATGGCCTGATAAACGGCTTTATAGACCCTGAGCCAGGAGATCTTGAACAAGAGCTGCAGGCCCGCGAAAAGAATAACGCAGGAAAAAAGCGCCGCGCCTAACGGATCGAACATCTTCGTAAGCGTGCCGTCCAGAGCGTATCCAAGCCAGCCGCCGTTCAGGGCTCCCGTCTCAAAGCGCGGGGCGAGGAGTTCTATGATGGAGGAGATGGCGCCCAGCAGCATTAACGCGCCGAGCGTCAGCGTTAAGACGCCTTTATGAGGCTTATTAAGTTTAAGCAGGATGGCGATGAGGCCATACAGGAGTATGAACGGAAAGAAATACGAGGTCTGGCCCAGAAAGTTTACCAGCCCGGTATGGACGGCACCGCTTATTATACCCTTAGGCGTGGTGCTGAAAACCAGCCAGACGAGCCAAAGACTGCAGGAAAACGACAAAAGCCAATAGATCACATAAGAAAGGCCGCCGGGCTTTTTCTTGCCGCCTGCCGCGAACCTGTTTATGGCGGAACCACGCTCTTTCGGCACTTTCCTGTTAGTTTCGAACATAAGACGATGTCTGCTCCAAAAGGGCGGGGCGAAATTCCGCCCTTCTACGATGCTATTGTCGCCCTATATGAGCTTGATCTTGTAGTTAAGGTCCTGGGGGTACATGCTTATTTTGCCTTGAGCGGCAAGCCAGCCCAGAGCTAGGTATAGAGCTGAACTGGAAAGATGGAGCTTGAGTTTTATATCCCAGGAGGTGGTTTCCCCTCCGCCTTTAAGGAGGTCGGTTATCTTATCGGCGGTTTGGGTTATGGTATCGGTGAATTTAGCGGTGTCGTTCATCGTTATTTCTTCTTTACAAGAAAGAGGTCCTGATTGGGTTCCACAGGTTTGCCGTTTTCAGAGAGTACTTTTTCTATCACGCAGTCCTCTTCGGCTTTAAGTTCGTTAAAGACTTTCATGGCTTCCAGAACGCAGAGGACCTGCCCCTGTTTTACGGAATCTCCTTCCCTGACATAGGGAGGACTTGACGGAGACGGAGCCCGGTAGAAAATCCCGGACATCGGGGCCTTTATAGTTTCTCCTTCAGGAGGCGGCGGAGCGGCGGGGGCGGAAGGTCTAGCGGCTCCGGACGCCGGTTGAGCGGGAGCATGGGCCGCGAAAATTGGTATCGGCTGTACGCTCTGATTGTGCTTGCGGACCAGTTTGATAAAAGTTTCATCTTTAGAGAATTCCACTACTTCAAGCTTGTTGGCGTTCATGAATTGATAGAATTTCTGTACTTGTTCGAACGCCGTTTCAAGCTTTTTCGGTGATGTTTCAGATTTTGTTTTTTTCATAAGGCCTTGGCGACCTCCATATGGGATCCGAGCACCCCCCGTCCGCTTGCCGCGGACGGGGGATCCATCGGGCTTACTTTTTTACCGGTTGTGCGGCGGGATGTCCGCCCTGTAACAGAACTTTCCGGGAGAGCCTGATCTTGCCGTTGTTGTCCATGTCTATGACCTTGACCTGGACTTCTTCTCCCATCTTCAGAACGTCTTCCACGCGCCGTATGCGCTGTGTGTCTATCTCTGAGATGTGAAGCAGGCCTTCTTTGCCTGGCAGGATCTCGATGAACGCGCCGAAGTCCACGATCGAGACAACTTTGCCGGTATAGATGGTGCCTATTTCCACTTCCATGGTGTAATAACCGACCATTGTTTTGGCGGCTTCTAGGCTCTCGCGGTCGGTGCAGGAGATGAATATGGAACCGTCGTCGTCCACTTCTATATCGGCGCCGGTCTTCTCTATGATCCCGCGGATGTTCTTTCCGCCGGGCCCTATGAACTGGCCGATCTTATCTTTGGCTATATGCATCTTGGCTATGCCGGGCGCGTACTTGGAAATGTCGGTCCTCGGGGCGGGCATGTACTTTTCCATGAGGTCAAGTATGTGGTTCCGACCGCTGGTGGCCTGCTCTATAGCCTCGCTGAGAATATTCAGCGGTATGCCGGTGGCGAGCTTTACATCCATCTGGAAAGCGGTGACGCCTTTCCTTGTCCCGGTCAGCTTGAAGTCCATATCTCCGAAGTGGTCTTCGAAACCGGAGATGTCGGAGATGACCGCATGTTTTGAGCCGTCGGTAATAAGGCCCATGGCTATGCCGGAGCAGGCCGCTTTCATCGGTACGCCCGCGTCGAACATCGCCAGCGAGCCGCCGCAGACGGACGCCATGGAGGACGAGCCGTTGGACTCTAGGATGTCGGAAACGATCCTGATGGTGTACGGGAAGACGTCTTCAGAAGGCAGGAGCGGCGAAAGCGCGCGTTTTGCAAGAGCGCCGTGGCCTATCTCCCTTCTGCCCGGACCTCTGTCGGGGCGCACTTCGCCGGTGGAATAACCCGGGAAGTTATAATGCAGCATGAATTTATCCAGTGAGCGGCCTTCCAGGTCGTCCAGGATCTGCTTGTCGGCCGGGGTGCCCAGGGTTACCGTCGCCATGGTCTGGGTCTGGCCCCTGGTGAATACGGCCGAGCCGTGGACCCTGGGGAGGTATCCCGCCTGCATGGTTATGTTGCGGATCTCGTCGGTTTTCCTGCCGTCGGCGCGGACCCTGCTGTTGAGTATCTGTGCCCGCGAAAGGCCGTAAATAACCTCTTCCATCAGGGTCTTTACCTGGAAGGAAACCGTCTTATCCTCCGGGAATTTTTCGGACATTTCGTTGATGAGGGCGTCTTTAGTTTCGGAGATGCCATTCTCAAGGATCTCTTTGGCGGAGAAAGCGCCGAGGAGCTTTTCAATGGCCGGCTTGCCTTTGGCTTCCACGGCGGCTTTGATCTCGGGCCGTATTGCGGGCGCCGGGACCGCAGTTTTGGGCTTGCCGCAGGCTTCGCGCAACTTTATCTGCAGACGGCAAAGCTTATCCAGCTCAGGCTTGCAGAGTTCCATGGCTGCGATAAGGTCGGCATTGGGTATTTCCTTCCCCCCGCCTTCGCACATCAGTATTCCCTGGAGCGTACCGGAGATAACGAGCTCAAGCTCGGCGCTCTGGCGTTGTTCCAAAGTCGGGTTCAGTATGAATTTTCCGTCCACTTTGCCTATCCTCGCGGCGGCTACGGGACCGTTGAACGGGATATCGGAGATCATAACGGCGGCGGCGGCGGCGTTGATGGCCAGAACATCGGAGTCGTTCTGCCCGTCACTGGATACGACAAGCGCTACCACCTGAGTCTCTGTGTTGAAATATTCAGGGAACAGCGGCCTTAAAGTGCGGTCTGAAAGCCTGGAGGCTAAAACCTCTTTCTCGCGGGCCTTGCCTTCTCTTTTGAAGAAGCCGCCCGGAATCTTGCCGGCGGCATAGGTCCTTTCTTTGTAGTCCACGGAAAGGGGTACGAATTCCGGCGGATTGTCTTTGGGTTTGCGGGCCTGGACGCAGGAGGCCAGCACCATAGTTTCGCCGCAACGCGCCATTACGGAACCGCCGGCCTGTTTGGCCAGAAGTCCTGTTTCGAATGAAATCGTCTTATCTCCGACCTGTTCCTCAAGTCGGACTATTTTGGGTTCTGTCATTGGTGTTATTTCCTTAAGCCTAATTGCTTAATCACTTTTTTGTATTCTTCACGGTTGACCCTTTCGAGGTAGGTGAGGAAGCGTTTTCTCTTGTTTACGAGAATGGAAAGGCCCCGCTTGGTGGCGTGGTCTTTGGGGTTGGTGGTAATATGCTTGGCAAGATACTGGATCCTTTCGGTTATCAGGGCGACCTGCACTGATGCGGAACCCGTATCGTTGGGGCTAGTGGTAAATTTATCCACTATTTCTTTGGTTTTTTGTCTGGTTATTGGCATTGTTAGTCTCTCTTTTTAAGATTTTTATCTTGAAGCTATTATAGGAATTCCGGGTTGGGAAGTCAATCAGGCGGATGTTCCGAGCCAGGCTCAAATTCCATTGCCAAGGAAAATTTGTTAATATGATTTTATATTATTATGCCCAATATCTACTATAGAGGTATTTCTTTAATATGAGCGGAGCAAAAATAAGCGCTAACAAGTTGGCGGCGTTCCTGGATAAATCCCCCGGCCTTTTCTTAAAGGCTGATATTATCTCCTATATAAAGGCCAATGGCATAAAGATGGTCAACTTCCGTTATATAGCCGGCGACGGGCGTCTGAAAACGCTCAATTTTGTGATCAACGATGAGAAATATCTGGACCGGATCCTTTCCGCCGGGGAGCGGGTGGACGGTTCAAGTCTTTTCAGGAATATTGACGCCGCTTCAAGCGATCTCTATGTGGTTCCGCGTTATAGGACCGCTTTCGTCAATCCTTTCTCCGAAGTGCCGGCGCTGGATATCCTGTGTTCCTTTTACACTCATGACGGCAAACCTTTCATGAGCTCTCCAGCGGAAATACTGTGCAGAGCCGAGGTGGAGCTCAAGAAGGCCTCGGGTTTTGAATTTCACGCCCTGGGTGAACTGGAATATTATATTATTTCCCCCAAGAGCCCTCTTTACCCCATGAACGCGCAAAAGGGCTATCACGAGTCTCACCCCTTCGCCAAATGGGAAGGCCTGCGCACAGAGGCCATGGCCGCGATCGCCGAGGCCGGCGGTAAGATAAAGTACGGCCATTCCGAGGTGGGGTTTATCCGCACCGAGGAGTCGGAAATGTGCCAGCAGGAAATAGAGTTTCTGCCCGTGCCCGCGGGCTCCGCGGCCGATCAATTGGCCGTGGCTAAGTGGATGCTTTCCTCTATAGGCCACAAGTACGGCGTTCCCATTTCATTCGCGCCCAAGATTTCCATCGGCCACGCCGGTTCCGGCCTGCATTTTCATACCGCGCTGGTTAAGAACGGGAAAAATGTGATGGCGGAAAAAGGCGGGATTTCTTCCCACGCCAAAAAGGCCATCGCCGGATTCCTTGCCCAGGCTAAATCGCTTACCGCTTTCGGCAACACCGTTCCTACTTCTTATTTTCGCCTGGTGCCGCATCAGGAAGCGCCCATCAATGTCTGCTGGGGGTACCGGAATCGTTCGGCCCTTGTACGCATCCCCTTGGGCTGGCTGAACGCCGCCGCTATGATAAAGGACGCGAATCCGATGGCCGCAAAAGGAATGGCCGAAGTGGATCATAATCAGACTGTGGAATTCCGTTCGGCGGACGGTTCCGCGAATATACACTTGTTTCTGGCCGGGTTATGCGTGGCCGCCCGGCACGGGTTCGAGATGAAGGATCCTCTGGGGTACGCCGAAAAACTGTTCGTAGATAAAAACATCTCCAATTCGGAAAACAAAAAGATCAGCGGGTCGCTTCCGCAGCTTCCCTCATGCTGCTATGATTCCGCCCTTGAGCTGGAAAAAGCGCGCGGTATATATGAGGCTAAGGGGGTCTTTACACAGGCGGTTATAGACGGCATAATAAAACGCCTGAAAAGTTACAATGACCGCAACCTTAGCGAGCGTCTCTATGGAAAGGAAGAAGAGATAAAGAAACTTGTGGACGAATTTCTGTATTGCTGACCCAAATTCTCAAAAATGCATTTGGCGGGCCATTACTGAACTTTTATTCGCTTGTTAAATAATTCCCCCCATCCCCGGATCTTTGTCTCATAATTCTTTTGTGATAATTGCATAGCATACGGTAGAAATTATCTCCGGTAAACTTTCACGCGCCAATTTATTCGATGGAAAAATATTTCAATCCGGATTTTACGATTAGATCTAAACCGGTCCTCTGTGCGGGCGCATTATTGGCGGTGGTTTTAATTTTCATCGCTTTTCATACGTGGTCTTCGTTTATAACCCGCCGCGCAGGGGAAACGATCGTGATCTCAAGCGGTACCATCTCCGGCAGTCTGGACGATACCCTCAAACAGCGTGGCCTTCCCGACCCCGAGCGCTATCAGATCTCAAAGGCATATTCAAAGTTGCTTGATCTGCGGCGGCTGCGGCCGGAGGACGAGTATGCCGTGGCGTTGTCCACTTCTGCCCGATTCAAATACATGGTCATAACCAAAGACCTTAAAGAGTACTGTGTTTTTTCCTCCACGGATGCCGTTTATCGCGCTTATGTCCAAAATGTCACGATCAGCAGTAACGTAGCCAGGGTTACAGGCTCTATAAGCTCCTCGCTTTGGGAATCCATGAGTTCGCAAGGTGTGCCGCCGGATGTGATCCTGGATTACGCAGACGTGTTTTCCTGGTCCGTGGACTTTCTTACGGAAGTGCGTGGGGGCGACAAGTATGATATGGTCTATGAGTATAGCGTAGCGCCTAACGGCAAGGTCGTCTCAAAGAAGATCCTGGCGGCGGTCTATAACGGCGCCGAGACCGGGCGTAAGATCGCCGGATTGTGGGGTAAAGGCTACTATGATGAAAATGCCGGTTCGGTGCGCAGTCTTTTCCTGCGCGCGCCGCTGCACTATCGCCGCATTTCATCTTTTTTTACGTATAAACGATTCCATCCCATTCTCAAGTATGTCCGGCCTCATTTGGGCATAGATTATGCGGCTCCCTCCGGAACCCCAGTTTCGGCCGTGGCCGACGGTACGGTGATATACGCCGGGTGGAAAGGCGGCAACGGCAAATTGATAATACTGCGCCATGGAGCCGGTTATATCAGCACCTACGGACATCTTTCGCGCTTTGCCAGAGGGATAAGCGGCGGACGCAGAGTTAGCCAGGGCGACCTGATAGGGTATGTCGGGACTACCGGGCTTTCAAGCGGTCCCCATTTGGATTTTCGCGTGAAGCAGAACGATAAACCCTTAAATTTCCTGAAAATAAAATACCGCTCAAGCGGAGGCCTGAGCGGCAAAGATAAGGCCTCCTATCTCGGCGGCCTCAAAACCCTACTTCCCGAATATTTTAAATAAAAACTCCAGGTTCATGTACTGCCGGAAAGCCATGAACATCGGCACCATTTCCAAGGCAATGAGCAGTATAACGATTATTTCCAGCCAATGGCTGCGTTTGGAATTGACCTCGCCCTGCAGAATCTGCGTGATATCCGCGAGAGTTTTCATCTTGCGGGAAATGCTTTTGCGCCAGTCGTAAAAACGGAACTGCTCTGCGCTGGAGCGGAACACCGTGGCCAAATAAGGGTCGCCTACGGTTTTAAGCGAATTTTCCACCCTGCCCAGGAATTCAGAGAATTCTATGTACCGCGTGCTGGATTCCTCGGCGATATCGGCGTAGAAATTCCTGAAAATATTTATTATCCCCTCTTTCTTTTCCTCTATTGTGTTGTAAAGTTCGTCCAGTTTGAGGTTCAGCAGGTCGTCGTAGTAGCGGAATTCCAGCAGATGGGTGAGCGAGAATTCTATTACGTCCGCCACATCCCGCTGGCCGTCCGGCTCCACCAGCAGCGCGGAGTTCCAATCTATTACGGCCAGGTCGTTATCGGCGTACTGCAGCACGTTTTCGGTGATGAGGTCTCTGGACATTTCCGATAAAGGTTCCCGGCCTTCCGCCAATATCAGGGCCGGTACGTCCGCTTTTTCCAGCAGTTCTCGGGGATTTCCAACCCCTTCCAGTTTTTCAAGAAAATATGTTATGTAGTCTTCATAGGCCGCCCACTCGGTCGGCTTCCTGATAGCGGCCAGGATCCGTTTTTTAAGAGTGTCCTTTGCGGATACCGCGGCTTTGTGCACGTCTTCGGAGGTTTCTATCCCGCTGGCCAGGTTCACCAGGCCGGCCCACGAGGTCCCGGAGGGAATGGTCAGTTCCAGGGTGATGGATATGACGCCGTAACCCCACACCCGCGCGAAAGTTTTGACCGGCAGTTGCGCGGCGTTTATCTCCATTACGCCCTCTCCCAGTTCCACTTTCAGCGGAGCATCCTGGATGATGATGGCCTTCCTGGTGTCGGTGGTCAGTTTGAGGCGTTTAGAATCTTCGCTCAGAAGTTCCTCCGCCCTGGCAAGAAGTATCTCCCCTCCCACGTCGAAGACGCGGTGTATCAGGATGGAGCCTTTTAGTATTGTGACGGACATAGGTAAAAAACTACTTTATTATATCCTCAATGCCTTTTACGATATCCTTGTCGAACGATTCATCGTAGCCGGCCCAGACATTGTGGACTATGTGTTTTTTTGTAAGCAGGAAGATGTAGGGCACCCCCTGTGTCCTGTACTGCGTGGCCACGTCGCGGCCCTTGTAGGCGATAGGGAAGTTCAGGTCGAAAGCTTTGGCGAATCCGGCGGCCGATGCGGGAGCGTCCTCTACGCATATGCCGAGGGTGTTAAGGCCTTTTGATGCGTATTGGTCGTTCATCTTTTTTATGAAAGGAGCGGCTTTCCGGCAGTAAGGGCAGGTTTCGGTGAAGAACATCAGCATTACCGGTTTATCGGAGTACGCGGCAAGGTCCACATCTCCGCCTTTATAGTCGGGTAGTTTGAAATAGGCTCCATTTTTGGCATAGGTTGCCGGGGTTGTTCCAGGGGTTTCGGTTTGTACTGATGCTTCCAGGGCCCGGGCGCCCGCCGCGGGAGTTTCTTTTTTCTTACAGCCGTAGTAGCCGAAAGCCAGAATATATCCGATCGTAAGGGCCAGAATCTGTATCTTTTTCATGTAATATCTCCTATATAACAGTAGTTCTTTGCAGTTGGCCGCGGGATCATGTATGCCATGCCATAGGTTATCAGACATAAACAGCAGCCATGAAAAATTACAAGCTTTAATATCATTTTTCGATAACTTGCGGCCTGCGACTAATGTTATTGTATGATTTTTCTTAAAGCGTCTAAAATAAAATTTACGGCGCAACGCTTGATCTGGGCGCGCGTACTGCGGAAATTACGGGTAAAAGTCCGGGTTTTCATTCCGGCGCCGGCCACGGCGAAATAGACCAGGCCCACCGGCTTTTCTTCGGTTCCTCCGTCCGGGCCCGCTATGCCGGTGACGGCGGCCGCGTAATCGGTTTTGAAAAGGCTTCGGGCTTGTTCAGCCATCGCGGCCGCGCATTCGGCGGATACCGCCCCGTGCTTTTGTAAGGTGCTTTTTTTTACGCCTAAGATCTCCGTCTTGGCCCTATTGGAATAGGCGGTCACACCGCCGCAAAAATAGGCCGAGCTGCCGGGAACATCGGTAAGCGCGTCCGCGACCGCGCCGCCGGTGCATGACTCCGCCAGGGCTACGGTAGCCTTTTTCTTTTTCAGCAGAGCGCCGACCGTTCCTTCAAGAGTGTTTTCCCCGGTGCCGTAAATCCTGTCTCCCAGGATTTTCCTGCAGGCTTTTTCCATGGCCGATAGCTTTTCCCCGGTTTCGGCGGATGTCTGACCGCTTACGGTGAAGCTGAATTCCACGATATTGGGGCCGGCCAGGATGGTATAGTCGGCGTCGTGAAATTTACGCATAACGGGCTCAAGAAGTTTCTCGGTCTGCACCTCCCAAAGATCCGCGATCTTTAGGCGCAGGGTTTGCACGGTCCCTTCCCTGACTTTAAAAAATTCCTTTATCGCGTCGGTTATGAAACCGTCGAACATCGGCGTCCACTCGTTCTGGGGACCGGGCAGCACGATGATCATTTTTTTGGCCAGCGTGATTATCTGGCCGAAGGCGGTGCCGTTGGCGTTCTCCACCATTTTTGCCCCGTCGATTATAAGGCATTGGTTCTTGAAATTCGGCGGCAATTCGGACAGCTTATAATCGGCTTTAAGTATTTGTTCTGCGTATTTGGAATAGACCAGTTTTCGGTCCAGAGCTTTGGCGAGGCCCTGCCGGGTGAGGTCGTCGAATGTCGGGCCCAGGCCGCCGCAAGTGATCACCAGATCCGCGTTATCGAGGCCGCAGTTAACGATTCTAGCTATGGCTTTTAGGTCGTCTCCGACCGAATGCTCTCGGTATATCCTGAAGCCCAGCGGGCGGAGCTTGGCCGCGAATAGCGGTACGTAGCGGTTGTTTTTACTTGAGACCAGCTCCGAGCCGGTGCAGATAAGTTCCACTTTTTTGAAGTCCATACTTATAAGCTACAAAAAAAGAAACCTCAAAAGAAAGCATCCGGCTAAAGAAGTCCGCGCGCGCGATTTCCAACCTCTCCGCGCGGCGCGGCGTAAGTTATGCGGGTATTCTTCGCGCGAAAAATTATAGAATAGCTCAAACAGCGCGGATGGAGGGTTTGTGATAAAAGAAACACTTTCGAAGATAGAGTCGGCGATCTCCAAGATCCAGGCGGGTGACGGCAAAGAGAAGGCAGAGCTGATTTCCCTTCTGAGTAAACTTAAGGCGGAACTTTCAGCCCTGCCGGAATCCCGGATAGACGACGCGCGAAGCATCGCCCACTTCACCGAGACCGCCGCACACGAAGCCACCCGGGCAAACAAAAGCCTGGAACGGAAAAATCTTTCCATCTCGGGTATCGCATATTCCGTAAAAGGTTTCGAGGCGTCCCACCCCCAGTTGGTGGAAATAACCAACGAGATCTGCATGATCCTCGCGCGCATGGGAATATGACGGAGTGCCGGCATTGAAGGATCGTTTGCCGGATTTTAAAAGCAATGGAGACAGAATGAGCCATCACGAATATTCCGCGGTGTTGGGACTCGCCGTTTTTATGCTCGGCCTTCGAGGTTTTGCCGGGGCTGTAGAACCGCCAAAAGCCGGACAGATCCCTTACAAGCTTGAAAAACACGGCGACATCCGCGTGGACGATTACTATTGGCTGCGCGACCGGAAAGATCCCAAAGTGATTAAATACCTGGAGGATGAAAATAATTACACCGACGCCGCGTTGAAGCATACCGAGCCGTTGCGGTCCGAGCTGTTTACCGAGATGAAGTTCCGCATCAAGGAAGATGATTCCTCGGTCCCATTCGGGTATGGCGGTTACTATTATTACAAAAAGTACGAAAAGGGCCTTGAGTATCCCATCTATGCCCGTAAAAAGGGCTCCCTGGACGCTAAAGAAGAGATCCTGCTGGATGTAAACGAACTGGCCAAAGGCCAGGCGTACTGCCAGGTCAGGTTTCCCTCCATCCGTCCCGATCATAAGATGATCGCTTTTGCAGTTGACACCAAGGGGCGCCGTTTTTACACCGTTTATTTCAAGGATCTTGATACCGGCAAAGTGTACGAAGAAAAGCTGCCGGATACCGCCGGCAATATGGAGTGGGCCAACGACAATAAGACGCTTTTCTATGTCAAACAGGATACGGAAACTTTGCGATGGAACCGTGTTCTTCGGCACGAACTGGGTTTTGTAAAGGATCCCGAGGTCTATTTTGAGCCCGACGAAACCTTTGAACTGGGAATTTCAAAATCAATCACCGATAAATATATATTTATACGGACCGGGGCCACTCTTTCCACGGAATACCGCCTGGTAGACGCGGACAAGCCCGGAGTTGAACCGGTGATATTTTATCCCCGTCAGCCTAAACTTGAGTACGATGTTGAGGATGGAGGCGGCGTGTTCTATATCACCAATAACGATAACGCCAGGAATTTCAAGCTTTCCGTCTGCCCCGCGGATAAAACCGGAAAAACGGACTGGACGGATCTAATCCCGCATCGGGACGACACGTTGTTGGAAAATGTGGCTGTGTTTGAGAACTGGCTGGTTCTTAAAGAGCAAAAGGACGCCCTTGGCCGGCTGCATATCATCAACCGTCGGAGTAAAGAAGAACATCTGGTGCCCTTCGATGAGCCGGCCTATACGGTGGCCTTGGGAGAGAACTTCGAGTATAAGACGGATACGGTGCGCTTCAATTACGAATCCATGACCACTCCCGAGTCTGTTTACGATTACAATATGCCGGCCAGGGGACGCGTGCTTATGAAGCGTCAGGAAGTGCTGGGCGGTTTCAAACCGGAGGATTATGTGTCGGAGCGGCTCTGGTTTAGTGCCCGGGATGGAGAAAAGGTGCCCATGTCCATCGTTTACCGAAAGGGCCTGAATCTTGCCGCCGGCAATAATCCGGTTTTTATTTATTCATACGGCTCCTACGGCTACAGCACCGATCCGGACTTCAGTTCGCTGCGGCTGTCGCTGCTTGATCGCGGCTTTATATATGCCGTGCCCCATATCCGCGGCGGTTCCGAGCTGGGCCGGCGCTGGTATGAAGACGGCCGTCAGCTCAAAAAGAAAAACACTTTTTACGATTTTATAGACGCCACGCAGTATCTGATAGGCCGGGGTTTTACCAACCCCGGACACATCTACGCCGAGGGCGGTTCGGCCGGCGGGCTTCTGATGGGGGCGGTGCTGAACATGGCGCCGGGGCTCTATAACGGAGTCATTGCCGCCGTTCCTTTTGTGGATGTTCTGACCACGATGCTGGATCCCAATATCCCGCTTACAACCGGCGAGTACGATGAATGGGGCAATCCTAACGTCAAGGAATATTACGATTACATCAAAAGCTATTCCCCATACGACAATGTAGAGAAGAAGGCCTATCCCAATATCCTGGTGACCACCGGCCTTAACGATTCTCAGGTCCAGTACTGGGAGCCGGCCAAGTGGGTGGCTAAGCTGCGCGCCCTGAAGACGGATAAGAATATCCTCCTGCTCAAGACCGATATGGACGTTGGCCACGGCGGTAAATCTGGCCGTTTCGAAGCCATCAAACTGGTCGCGCTTGAATACGCCTTTGTTCTGGACCTGGAAGGAATCAAAAAGTAGCACATGTGCCAACAGGGGCGCGGCGGGGCCTAAAAAATTCCGGGCCCTTGTGCCCATGAGCGTCGTATTAAAGAGATGTTATGATTTTAACGATGTACACACGATATGCTTCAGCCGCATTACTGTTGTTTATGTCCGGCCAGGTTTTTTCCGCCGGAGTTCCAATCCCCCTCCCCGCGTCCGGGATCACCCTTACGTCCTCAGGAGAGCTGTATCTGGCCCGGTCCCAGGACCCGGGTTTCCTTGAAACCCTCGCTAAATTCTCCGTTGTCGCTTATAAGCGCGGGCGCACGCTGATAGTGCGGCTCACTTCCGACTACGCTTCGCTGCCCGCCGATATAAAGTCCGGGCTCAGAATCGTCACCATGGACGAGGTGTACAACGCTCCCGCCGGTTTTAAGGTAAGCGAGGCGTCCCGCCCTGAAGTCCGGGCCCTTCTTGCGAAGGTCAGCGGCGTTCAACTTAAGAATTATGCCGAAACGCTTGTTTATGCCGGCAAGAGGAGCGCGGCTCAGCTGGATCTTAAGAACGGCTCCGGAAATAAGCTGGCGATGGATGCCGTAGCGGGTTTTTTTAAGGGGCTTGGCCTGAAGGTGGAAAGGAACTGCTACAAGGTCAGAAAATTCGATAAGGAGTGTAACATCATAGGCAGCAGGGCCGGCGCGTCGCCTGGCTCCAGGATCATCCTTGTTATAGGGCATATGGATTCGGTCGGCTATGAGAATGCCGGCGCGGATGACAACGCCAGCGGCGCCGCCGGAGTCCTTGAGATGGCCAGGGTGCTTGCGGGCTATAATTCGGACCACGCGTTTGTTTTTGTCGCCGCCAACGGAGAGGAAAACGGAATTATAGGAGGGTACGCCTGCGCGGAGGAGCTGAGAAAAAACGGCCTGATGTCCAGGCTGGCCTGGGTCATTAACATGGACATGATCTCCTGGAACAAGGACGGAGTGGTGGAGCTTGAGACGAACAAGGAATATCTTGAGCACGCGGAATGGGTAAGCGCCCTGGCGACAACTTACACCACTCTCAAACCGCACATCGCCACTCCCGCCTGGGGCAGCGACCACGTGCCCTTTCTTGAAGCCGGTATTCCCACCTATCTTTCGATAGAGCACTGGGAAGCCCACAACCCTTGCTACCATAAAGCCTGCGATACACTGGATGTTTTGTCCTGGGGCTACGCTTCTGAAATAGTAAAACTTAACCTGGCCGTAGTCGCTGGTAAAGCCGGATTGACGCCGATCGATATAAAGCTGGGTGAGAGATGAGATAGCCGCTGTGAGAAAAAGTTTGCGGAAAGTCCTTATGCTTTTGGTTTACGCCGGGCGGCTGCCACTATTCCCCATATGACTATTGAATTCGGAAAGGTTCCCCTGGAGCGCGCCCTGTCCAAACTGGGGGTGGCTTCCCGCAGCCAGACCTGTGCCTGGGTGCGGGAGGGCCGCCTGCAGGTCAACGGAAGGACGGTGCGGGATCCCATGTTCCAGGTCTCGCCGGAAAAAGACAAATTCACGGTGGACGGGAAATTGATGCGCAAAGACGAATGGCTGACTATTATGCTTAATAAGCCCAGGTCCGTGGTTACCACCGCCAGCGACGAGAAAGGACGGCGCACGGTATTCGATCTGCTTCCCCCTGAATTCAGGACGCTTCATCCTGTGGGCCGTCTTGATATGGCTTCCACCGGCTTGCTGATCTTGACCAACGATACAAGGCTTTCCGCCTACCTTACCGACCCGGCCAACTCCGTGTTGCGCACCTATATTGTGACCGTTACCGGCTGTTTTACAGACGAAGATCTCCGCAAAGCTTCAGCCGGGGTCATGGACCAGGGAGAACTGCTAAAGCCTGCCGGCATAATCCTGCGCAAGGCCAGTCACAGAGAATCCCATCTGACAGTGGAGCTTAATGAAGGCAGGAACCGCGAGATACGCAGGCTTTTTAAAGCCCTGGGGCATGAGGTTACCCAGCTTAAACGCGTGGCGTTCGGTCCTGTTAAGCTGGGCGAGCTCCAGCCGGGCCGGTTCCGCCGTCTGACCCGGGAAGAAGTCAGGATCGGCCTTTTTTGAAAAGGCGCGCGGCCTTCTCGTTAGAAGTGACTATCCCCGTTATCATCGCCGAACTGAAGCCGTGATGCTCCATCTCGTTGAGGCCTTCGATGGTGCAGCCGCACGGAGTGGTAACCTTGTCTATTTCGCTTTCCGGATGGCTTTGCGAACTCAAAAGCAGCGAAGCGGCGCCTCTTGCCGTTTGCGCGGCCATAAGCAGGGCTTCGTCCGAATGGAAACCTATCTGCGTTCCCCCCTGAGAGGCCGCTCGTATCGCGCGCAAAAAAAACGCTATTCCGCAGCCGGCCAGCGCGGTGGCTGAAAGCATAAGCTCCTCGCTTATTATCAATGTTTTTCCCAGCGCGTCAAAAATATCTTTGGCTTCCTGAAGTGCGCCGCGGCTTTCCGGGGCGGCGCAAAGGCAGGTCATGGCTTCGCGTATGGCGATTGCGGTGTTGGACATCGCTCGTACTATGTTCGTTTTCTTTTTTGCCCAGCCCGCTATCTGTTCCGTGGTCACTCCGGAAACTATTGAGATCAGCATATGTCTGTCTTCGATAAGCGCGGGACGTATTTCTTTTACCAGGTTCTCCAACTGCTGCGGCCCCACGGCAAGTATTATTATCGCCGCGCTTTTCACGGCCTCGCGATTGTCGAAAAGCACGTCGAATTTTCCCTGCCTGAAAGGTTCAAGCAATTCGGCGCGGCGGCGGGTCAGGGTTATGTCAGCCGGGCGGTAGCGGCCGGAAGCGACCAGGCCCCGTGCGATGGATGAGCCTATGTTTCCCGCTCCCAGGATGGCTATCCTTTTGGCGCCGTCCCGTTTTGGATCTTTGGTTTTCATGCTATATCCTCCGTAAAATTCAGGTGAACGGCCGTTTTAATTCTCCCGTGGGATACACGGTTTCAATGGAGTCGAACTTGATGCCATAGAGGTTGGTGCCGGGTTCCTCGCGGCTCCAGACCACGCGGGCGGAGATGTCCAGCGTTCCTTCCTCCAGGAGCCTCAGACGCGCGCGGATCTGCCCGCCCAGGGCCAGGGTCTGTTCGGCGCGGAAAGAGGCGCCCGACATGGAAAAATCCACCAGTTTCCCTACGATGATCAGGTTCCCGGCTTTATCAAATAACTCTATCGCGGAATCGTGCAGGTCCCGTTTATCGCGGCGGTTGTTGTTAGTGCGCATGGCGTCGATCCGAGAAAAGTCCATTGGGAACGGGGTGCGGGTTTTGAGGCAACGGCTGAGAAAAGAGCGGTGGCGTTATATGCCGCCGCTAAGAGGAAACCGGCCGCGAGAAGCGGGGCCAGGGGTTGGAAAAGCGCGGCTACGGCAAGTCCGACATTCAGAGATCTTCCTATGATCCTCACCTCTTTCGATTCCGCCGCGTAGCTTTTATCGCTTCCGATATATAAAGGCGTGATCTTTCCCTGCGCGCGCGCCTGCATGGCGGCGCTGTAGATGGGAAGGTCCAATTTGGAATAAAAATCCATCCTTCTGGAAGGAGCCGCCGAGGCCGGCCCCTGGAGAAAGATCAGTACGGTGAAAAAAAGCGCGGGGATTTTCATCTTTTATGATTATATCTCTTATCGCTTTTAGTCTGCCAGCGCGGCGGCTTCCAGCGCGCCTATTTTAATACTCAGTCTGCCGTCTTTATGATTAAAAGCGGTGTGGCCGGCAAGCAGCCTCGGTTTCTGCATCCCCGCGCAGCGTATGGCGATATTCCTAGAAGTGTCTCCGGCGTTGAAAACGCAGACGGCGGTTTGCGTGCCCAGCTTGCGTTCAAAAATAAAAAGATGGCCGTCAGGTTCGGCATAGAGCGTTCTGTAGCCGCCCTTGCGTATCGCCGCGCAGGTTTTGCGCGCCGCGAGGAATTTTTCATAGTGCCTGAAGAGGCCGGTATCCGGAATATTGGGTTCCTTGCGAGAGCCCGGTTCAGGGCGCAAGGATTCCCGGGCATACTCGATGTCCGGCCAGAGCATGGGCTTGCGGCAGTCCGGATCGTTTGCGCCGGTCATGCCGTATTCGTCGCCGTAATAGATCATCGGCGCGCCGATATATAGGGCCTGGAAAGCAGCTATCAGCATGTGGACTTTCCGTTCCCTTTCGCCGCCTCTGCCGGAATCATAGCCGGGGTTGAATTCCGCCTTAGTCTTACGATGATACTCGTGATGGGCGGCCATAGCCAGGTCCGGGTTGCAGATTATGCTTCTCAGGCGGGGCGTATCGTGTGAAGAGATCAGATTCTGCATGGCGTGGGTGACGTCTTCCGGATAGGCTCTCCGCAGCCGGGCCAGCAAACGGTCGAATTCCAGCGAGGAGCTCCTGTTTTTGCGGTCGGCGAAAAATTCCGTTACCGCGTAGGCGAAAGGATAGTTCATCATCGCGTGAAATTCTCCGCCGCTGACAAAGGCGGGGTCTATATCCGATACCTCGGCGGTCAGGTAGGCGTCCGGGTTTATGGCCCGGACCTCTTTGCGCCACTCTTTCCAGAAACCGTGCGGCACGCAGGCCGCCACGTCCAGCCGGAAACCGTCGGCCCCGTAGGCCGTTACGCCGTCCGGTGCGAGCCAGCGGCGCGTTATATTGAAAAGATACCGCTTATACCCGGCATTGAAAGTGCCGCTGGTGCGGGCAAATTCGGGGAGCCCGTTTATTCCCCACCAGCCCCGGTAAATAAAGCCGTCCGGTCCTGCGGCGTTCCACCTGGTCACGCGGTACCAGTCTCTGTAGCGGGAGTCGCGGCCATTGTTCAGCAGGTCTTGGAACGCGAAAAAGCCGCGTCCGGAATGGTTGAATACCCCGTCTATAATTATTCTCATGCCGCGTTTATGGACCCTGCGCGCCAGTTCGAGGAACAGTTTATCCGCTCTGGTCCAGATCCAGGTGGCCGGATCTTCCGTTTCTCTGGCGGCCGCGACAAGGCGTTTGTCTCCTTCCGGGTCGGGTCCGAAATGGGGGTCTATATGGTGAAAACTTTCTCCATCGTATTTATGGTGGGAGGGAGAGATGAAGACCGGGTTGAGGTAGATCGCATCCGCGCCCAGGCGTTGTATGTGGCCCAGCCGGTCAATGATGCCCTGGATATCGCCTCCGTACCGGCGATGAACTACGGATCGGAAGAATGAAAAAAAACTTTTTTTCTCCCATGGAGCCAGTGAGTACCAGTCCGCATCCCAAGGAGTAGTTTTCCAGCCGGGGGGCGCTGGTATCTCAAGACTATCCGGCCCGGGGTCGTTAGATATATCTCCGTTGGCAAAACGTTCCGGGAATATCTGGTACCAAACCGCGCCTTTAGACCATTCCGGCACACCGGTGTGTTTTTTCATGATGCGGATCCGTTATTGCTTTTGGGTGAGAAAAATATGATAACGCCGCTATACTTGTCATGCTCAAATGTCCACACAGGTTTCTCAGTGACTATTTTGAAAAACAAGTATTTTCCCTTAACTGAGGTCACTGACTTCCTGTAACATCATTGATTTTATCATAATTACCCAAGATTCATTTGAGATGGGCTGGGGTCTATTGTCGCCATGCGCGTATAAAGCTGGGGATATTTTATTCTTATATGTTTTATGTCCGGCAGGGGGAGGTACAGTACAAGCAAACGCCCTTTGAGTGCCCTGGGAGCCTGTCCGACATAAGCAATTTCGCCTGCAATTGCCGCTTTTTGCGGGACCCTTTCCGGGGCTTACCCACAGGTGGACACCGCATTGCGGTTTCCCCTACTGCGCCATCGCGCTGCTCAACTTACAGGTTCATTGGAGCCTGCTCATTTCGCATCGCTTCGGCTCGGCTTCAAAATCGGCAAGCCTATGGCAGTGCCGTATCAGAGGCTATGCCTATCAAACGGTCAATTTCGTCATGAAAACCTTATGTCGGACAGGGCTCCTAGGTCTAAGGGCCTATATGGGTATGGGTCTTTTGGCTCTTACGGGATTGACCGTTATCAACTAACCTGTACTACCATGTAATCCCCGGGATAGGCTGGGGAGTATCCACCTCCGGACCGTAATCCGGATTCACCATGGTGAATAAAATGACCGTAAGGCACGGGTGGATACAACATGCCGCATAGAACTCTGACCACTGTGACAACCAGAACCTTTAAAGCGTTAATTGCCTCCGCATTCCTCTTTACTACTATAGCGTTTCCCTCCAGTGTCCCACTATATGCTGGCGCTTTTGATACTCTCAAATCAATACTCCCGGTAAATGACCCCATTTCGCTACCCGATCCGACCAGGACTCTGGTCACCGATCCCCTGCGGCAGGTACGCCCCTTAAAAGTGTACTTTCTCAGCGTGGGGCAAGGCGACGCCGCTTATATAGAACTGCCTAACGGCAATAACGCGCTGATTGATGCCGGTCCGTCCAAAGCTAAGACCGGTTATTTGGCTGCCTTCCTGTCCGAGCATAACGTGGTCAAAATAGATAATGTGGTTTTGACTCACCCCCATGCCGATCATTATACCGGTCTACAGTATGTTTTTAGCAATATCCCGGTAGCCAATTTCTATGACACACAGACAGACAATACCGGAACAAGTGTTGACGAGGCTATTCGCGCTAAGGCTCAGTCCATGGGCGTGAATATTGTTCATCCCTCGGCCGGTGATATGTTGGACTGGGATGCCGGAGAAGTTCAGGTAAAGGTGCTGAACGCCTGTTCCAGCCCTGGCATGAGCGGTTCCGGTCAGTTCCTGAATGATTGTTCCATAGTTTTAAAGATCACGTACCAGAACACCTCTATGCTCTTTACCGGAGACATGCAGGAGGATGTTGAGGCTGATCTGGTGACTACCTACGGCTCCGAGCTAAAGTCCGATGTATTGAAGGTTGGGCATCACGGCAGTCAATATTCCTCCAGCGATGTTTTTTTGGCTGCGGTGAAGCCGCATGACGCCGTTATCTCTGTAGGCCGGAACAACTATGGCCATCCTGCGCCCGATTGTCGGGCACGCCTCCAGGCCGCCGGAGCCATCCTTCATCGCACTGACCTGGAAGGGTCTATCGAGTACGTTATCGGCGCCAACTCCGCCTCATTTTCCCCCCTTGACAGCATTTCTTCCCTGAAGTACTGACGGTGAGAATCCTCCCTTCTCCTTATTTCCCCCTCCGGCCGGCCATAGGTTTGGTAACTTGCTAAAGTAGGCGGGGTTGTCTAGACCAGTTCTAGGCACGCCCTAAGGTGAAATTGTCAAAGCCTTCCAATCTCCCTGCTACTAGCGGCAACCTGCCGCAAATCT
>Ga0208977_1000216_pt1 | contig 60406 bp, 74 predicted proteins | sample RifOxyA2_FD_184030 | JGI IMG/M metagenome (GOLD analysis project Ga0208977, IMG submission 184030) | Groundwater microbial communities from Rifle, Colorado - Rifle Oxygen_injection A2 (SPAdes) | ecosystem: Environmental > Aquatic > Deep subsurface > Groundwater | place: Rifle, Colorado, United...
TTGTGTCATTTGTAGCACCTCTTGTTTGGCCATTATTTGTCACACTCCTTTTTAAGAAATGTAACATTTCTACTTTGGCCATGTGTAACATTACTACTTTGGTGCTACAAAAGGTTTAAGCCGCTTGACAAACTAAATTTGCCGCAATATACTTATTTCAGTTTATTATTATTTATAATAAAAAAATGAAATACTTTGATTTTAAGAAAAAACTAGAAAAGCCCCTTTTCACCACGCAAGATATCCGCCTTTTGGGTGACAAAGTATTTGCTTACCAGCTTTGTTTGTGGCAAAAACAAGGCTATATTATCAAATTAAAAAATGGTGTGTATGTTTTCACTGATGGGATTGGCCAGGTTAAGCCGGAAACAATTGCTGCCAATCTCTATGCCCCCAGTTATATCAGCCTGGAAAAGGCCTTGTCCTTTTACGGGTTGATTCCTGAAATGGTTTACTCTATTACTTCGGTTACGCCTAAAACCACCCGCACTTTTAAAAACCGGCTGGGTAATTTTACCTACCAGCACCTTAAACCCGCTTTATTTTGCGGGTATCGTGAAATAAAAGACGGGCCGGCCTCTTATCTCCTGGCCGAGCCGGAAAAAGCCCTTCTGGACTATTTATATTTGCACAAGATCAAAGACAAAAAAGATTGGCAAGGCCTGCGCCTTAACCAAAAGATTATCAACAACACATTTCGACCCAAACTTTTTGCTAATTATCTTAGATTATTTGATAATAAAAAATTAACCGCACTGTGCTCAAAAAATCTGGAGCTAAAATAATGCTGGGTTGGGAACAAATTAAGGACTATTTCCCCCAAGAATTAGCTAAACTAAATCCCAAAGGCATTTTAGTGGAATACCTGCAATATGAAATATTAGATTCTATTTTTAAACAAGCTGGTTCGGAAAAATTAAGTTTTATTGGCGGCACCGCTATCCGCATCATCAATAACAGCCAGCGTTTTTCTGAAGACCTGGACTTTGACAATTTTGGGCTTAGCGCCAAAGGCTTTCATTTATTGCTGGAAAAAGCCTGCGCTGAAATGAAGCTCAAGGGGTTTGAGTTGGAAAGGGAATTCGTCAGCCAGGCTCCGCATTACCATTGCTACATTAAATTCCCTGCCCTCCTTAACCAATTAAAAATATCCGGACATAAGGATGAAAAAATCCTGGTCAGCATAGACGCGGAAACAAAAAAGAAAATTTTTAAACCGGAGATAAAGGCCTTAAATAAGTTTGGGGTCTTTAGGAATTTGCCCGTTAACCCCGCAACTGTTTTATTGGCACAAAAATTGTTGGCAATTTTATATAGAAAACGGGAAAAAGGCCGTGATTTTTATGATGCTTCTTTTCTTTGGGGCTTAGCAGAGCCGGATTATATCTACTTAAAAAAGCTTACAGATTTAGAGCCGGCAGGTTTCAAGCAAAAGCTCTTAAGCCGCTGCCAAAAGCTAAATTATAAAGCCCTGGCCAATGATGTGGCGCCCTTTCTTTTTAGCAGGGAACAAACCGAACGCGTCTTATCTTTTAAAAGCTTTATTGAAGAAAAAATAAAAGACTGATCATATTAGCCTTAACCCCTTTGTCCCCTACTGGTACTGCGCCAAGGCTGATGAAATGGGTAAATTTCCTAAGAGCCGACTGGTTCCACACCAAGAATTGCAAAAGGTTTAGCAGTTGCCTAGCTTACCAGTGGATGACTGAGAAACGTATACTAGGTAATAAAGTCAAGATAGTTTTCCCTATTAATTACCTGGTATCTGGCATTAGGATATGTGTCGACCCAGTCTTTTATTACTTTAGGCTTCTTGGCTGACCACTTAATCTCATAACCAAATAATTTCCCCTCACGCTCCTCAACCAGATCAATTTCTTTTTTATCGTAAGTCCGCCAAAAATAATTATTGGCTGACACCCCCAGGTAAGCTTGTTTTTTTAATCTTTCACTAACAAGGTAATTTTCCCATAACATCCCTACATCATCCCTGATTTTTAGGGGATTAAAATTATTGATCAAGGCGTTGCGAATGCCGACATCATAAAAGAAATAACGATGGTTTTTACTGATTTCCTTGCGCAGGTTGCGGCTAAAACCGCTTAAGCGATAAATAACAAAAGCTTTCTCCAGCAAATCCAGGTAACGCTCTACCGTATTTTTACTGATGCCCAGCTGTGTCCCTAATTCGCTATGGGATGCCTCCTGCCCAATTTGAAAAGCGAGCAGTTGCAAGAGACGCACAATTTTATCCGCGTGTTTTATCCCTTCTAATTCCAAGATATCTTTATACAAATAAGAACTGACAATCTCTTTTAAATATCTTGCCCTTTCGGTATTATCTTTGATAATCACAACCTCCGGATAAGAGCCATAAATTAAACGGTTTTCCAGGTTGGCTTTTGTTTGACCCAGGGTTTCTGTAGCCATTATCTCCAGCTGGGCCAAAGGAAACATCTGTAAGGTGATTTTTCGGCCGGTCAAAGGCTCGCCAACATTACGGGCAAGATCAAAAGAGGATGAACCAGTAGCAACGATAAAAAGATCCTTAAGATGGTCAACAATAAGTTTCAAATTTAAGCCGATATCCTTTATTTTTTGCGCTTCATCAATGACCAAAAGTTTATTATTACCAATAAAACCCTTCAACTTTTCAATTGACTGGCTGCCCAGGTATTCCTGGTTAATAATATCCTCTCCGCTTACAAACAGATATTTTTTCTTCTCGTCTTTAAGGAAATGCTCCAGCAAGGTTGTTTTGCCGCAGCGCCGCGGCCCGTAAATCACCATCACCTTGTTAGCTTTGAGAGTTTTCTTCAACCTTTTTAATTGCTTTTGCGGTATATACATACATCCTCCTATAATACCGTCAGTCAACTGACCCAATTATGCCAAATACAGTCAGTTGAGTCAAGTAAAATTTGCCCTGCCACGGCTTATAAAACGGGTAAGTTCCCCCAAGAGCCGCTTGGTGCCACAGCAAGAATTGCAAAAGGTTTAATTGGAATAATTCGCGATAAATTGCGCAGATGACACAGCAGCTGCTTTAAATTGTTTGGCTGGAACTGATCCTGCCTGACCGTTCTTTTATTGTAATGTCTTGACCCAGGAAAAGATCTCCTTGGCAATAACAAGACACCTTTCAGCTTGCTCTCTAGTTATTTTGTCTCCAGTAGGATACCTTAATCGGGGATATAAAAAATTAACATAAGAAATCTTATCAAAAAGGTCCGCGCAGTTTTTTGCTTCGGGCAACTGTTTAAAAAGTGAGTTTATGTCATGAATAAACTTAAAGGCTTGCGCACACTTCAACAACCGGAACTTGATTATTTTCTCAATTGCCTGATGGGCATGATAGGCTGAAATGTCATAATTGTCACTTTCCCGTAAAAGAATTTCTGCGGATTCCAGATCGTCAGCGGCTCTCTGTTCCCATTCCTTAAGGATGTCTGCTTTTTCCTTTTCAATCTCTGCGTTCATACAAAACTTTTCCCTTTTTGTCTATTTCATACTGCACAGTACCCCAAATTTCTTTCCTTTTGTTAAATTCGTCTTTATTAAAAAGCAATAAATCGATCGGCTGGATGAAATCACCCAAAATTTTGCGTATTTTAATAAAATCTTCACTTTTATCCCTCATATTGTCATTGATTATGCATAAATCAATATCGCTATTAGGAGTGGTTCTGCCCCCCGCACGGGAACCAAATAACACCAGCCGAAGCGGATTAACATTTTTTGCTATTTTTTCAGTAATATTTTTAATATCTTCATCCATTACAGCTTTAATTATACAAGGGGGAACAACAACTGTCTATGCAAATTTGGCGCCCGCCCAACGGGCTTCAGTGGACAGATCAAGCTTCAAAAACATGAAACACCACTCCTTCATCCGCCTTAACCAGTTTAAAACCCCCAACAGGATTTAGCACGCTTTTTGAATACCAAAAAAACCGCTTGACAAAATAATAAGATAAGATAAGATAGGATAGGATAGGATAGGATAGGATAAGATGAAGTCAAAATAGAAGGAGTAAAAATATGGAAAAGCAAATAAAACGATTTGAATACAATTCTCCTAACTTTGTAAATCTAAGTTTTAGCAAATTTTCACATGGTGGTGGTTGTAATCCGGGCGGAGCCCCAAACGACTGCGGAGGAGGAGACACTCCCACAGATATCAACGATTGTAGCCGCGGGACGAGCGAAGCCACTAATCAGTGTTTCCCTGGCAACGTGGCTGGTTCAAATTGTGATGATGGTGGAGTCGCGGTAGGATCTTGTATCGCCGATGGAACAAGTGTCACCTAATTAATCAAATTCGTATCCTTAATTTAATATCGAGATTAGTTTGGCAAAATTTGTTTTTATTAATTTTGGGGTTATTTTTTTTTGTTATTGCTTCGCTTGCACCTGTTTAGTCGCTTTAATCACTCCACCAGCCTTAACCAGTTTAACCCCAACTTATGCGACGGGGTTTAGAATTCAATGATAGAGATCTTGCTCTTTTTTAAAAAATAAAGGCCGTCGAGTTTCTATCTTTAATTTTCTCACCAATGAACCCTACAGAGAAAATGTCGCCAAGCAAACCTTGGCAAAAAGTGCCTATTGGTGATAAGTGAAAGCCGAGTTTTCACTTGACACCAGTAAAAAAATTGCCTCAATACTTCTTTTCTAGTATAATCAATTCCCAGCAGGTTATAGAAATTATGGTCAAGCCAATAAGTGAGATCAGCAATGATAGCAGATGAAAAAACCATTAAAAATTCCATTGAATTTATAAAAGACAAGATTTCACCGGAAAAAATATATCTATTTGGGTCTTATGCTAAAGGCAATCCCACTGCTGCCAGCGACCTGGACTTTTTGATCATAAAAACAACTACGTTACCAAAACACAAAAGAGCCTGGCCGCTATACTCTTTAGATAAAAGCAAAAAAATCGGTTTCCCTATTGGCATTGATTTTATTGTTTACACGCCGGAAGAATTTAATATACAAATAAATGAGCCAAATTCACTAGCTGGAGAAGTAGCTAGGACAGGCAAACTTTTATATGAAAGAAAATAAAAAACAAAGCAAAATCCTGAAATTAAAGGCTGAAGAAGACCTAAATTATGTCAACCAAGCTGAACAGGCAACAAATTTTATTTTGGCTAAGGTTACCCAAGATCATAATTAAATTCTTTTAATGATAACCCACTCCTCCCTCATCAGCCTCAACCAGTTTAACCCCAATTTATGCAACGGGGTTTCTAATACTATGTTTTGCCAAGAAGCCTTCGCCCGAGCCAAAGAATTCATGCTATAATTAAATTATTCATGATCCCAAAAACTTCTACAAAACTTAAAGATGCCTACTGTTTGCGCCTAGCTAATGGCCAAGAATGGTCGCTAATCGCAACCAAGGGCCTAAACCCCTGGCTTACAGCTTTTGCTAAAATCCTTGAGCTGGAAAAATGCCAAGTAGATGACCAGCCAAAAATAATTTTCACCAAAGCACGCAAAAAGTTTACTGTACGGCCTAAACTTGACCTGCCGATTAAATATCCGGCTAAAGGCTGGCAAAGACAAAATATGGGCTCAATCCAGTTTTGGCAGCATGATAATTTAGAAGACATTATCTGCGAAGTAAAACACTTAAAAAACGACACATTAAAGATAACCAACATGATGCAGGCTTTGCGTAGTATATACGATAAAATCGTTAAACAAGGCGGCTTCCCTTTTCACTGCGGTATGCTGGAAAAAGACGGACAAGCTGTGCTTATTTCTGCACCTGGCAGTACCGGCAAATCAACTTGCTGCCGCCGCGCACCCAAGCCCTGGACAGCTCATGCTGATGACGCAGCGGTTATTGTTAAACACAATGGCCAATATTTTGTCCACCCCTTCCCTACCTGGAGCGATTATTTAATTAGAAAGTCAAATAAAACCTGGAAAGTGGAAAAACATTTTCCACTTAAAGCCATTTTTTTTATTGAGCAAACTAAAGGTCAGGAAGAAGTAATCCCTATTTGGTCAGGTCAGGCCGTTATTTTAGTTAACCAGCAAATTACTCACACACATCGAGCCAGACACAGTAAACATAAAAAAGCTAAAGCTCTTGACACCACCAAGGCCATGGAACATAAAAAACTTATTTTTGGCAATGCCTGCGAATTAGCCAAACATATCCCCTGCTATATTTTAAGGGTGCATATCACAGGCAAGTTTTGGCAGAAAATTGAAAAAGTTTTAGCCGGCAACCCAAAGCCCATGGAAAAACCAGTTAATGATAATTCTATTAAGCTTTATACACCCAAATTAGTGGCTAGTATAAAAAAAACAGCTTCAAGAAGAAGAACCCGACATGGAAAATAAGCCTGCAGAATATTCTTTGCCTAATTTGCTTAAAAAAGAAAACTGCTATGTTTATATCGGTCCAAGCATGAACCCAACTTTAAAAGCCCCTGATATTTTGGAAGTAACACCTTATAAAGGCCAGCCAATTAAAGTTGGCGACGTTTTAACCTTTCCCCATCCTGACGGCAGCAAGAATATTACTCATCGGGCAATTTACGTTGGCCCTGACGGCGTAAGAACTCGTGGAGACAACAACGGCAACACTGATCCCTGGTTACTTAAACCGGAAAACATCACCGGCAGAGTTGATTGGGCTTTACGCGGCAAATGGAAACGATTTATCCATGGGGGCTTAGAAGGCCGGCTCTTTGAGGCCTATGTTAGATCAAAACGTTTTATACGCAGGAAAATAACGTTGCTCGTTAGGCCAATTTATCGTTTCTTTGTTAAGAAACCATTATTAAAACAATGGTTTTCCGCTAAATTGAAGCCTAAGATTATTAATTATCAGAGGAAAGATTATTTTGAGCGCCAATTAGTCATTGGCAAATATGTAATTGGCCGGCGTTTCCCTGGCCGCCGCTGGAGAATTAACCCGCTTTTCAAACTATTGATTGATACAGGACAACTGAATTGATTGAAAAACTTCGTCAGAGACAAGAAGAGATTCTTTTACCCGAAAGCAACCCTCTATTACAAGCCAAAGAAAAAATTTTTGTTTATTTCCGCTCTCTTCTAAGGGACGAAGCAATTGTAGCCAAAGATTTTACTGCGCAAGATTGGCAAGAATATATTTCTCTGGCCAGTAGTCAAGGATTGCTGCAGCTAACATATTGGAAAACCAAACACCTGCCAGAACCGTTTCACCCCCCCAAAGAAATCTTTGAGCAGTTGCGACAGGCCTTTATGGCCAACTACGTTAAATTCTTACAGACAGAACAACAATTAAAAGTTTTGTGTGGGGCATTTAATACGGCTGGAATTAAAGTTTTACTTTTAAAAGGACCTGCTTTTGCCCAATCAATTTACCCTCACCCAGCCCTGCGTTCTTTTAGTGATATCGATATTTTAGTGAACCCGGAAAATGTCACGAAAACCAAAGCGGTTTTACGACAGCTTGATTATCAAAGTCACACCCAAGAATTTGAACACTTTCAAGGATTGAGAAATGAAGAATCGTTTTCCAGCAAAGGGAAAACTCCCGCTTTAAAATCAATTGACTTACACTGGGACATACATTGTTTCTTCGGCATTTTAAAACATGTATCAGTCAAAGATTACTTTGACAACAGCATTTCAATAACAACACCCCAACTTGCCTTTCTAACCCTTAATCCAGTCGATGCCTTGATTCACGCAGCAGTACATATGCGCATGACCCATCATGGTTCTTTTCGGCTTAGTTGGGTGGCAGATATGGCTATGTTGATTAAACAACTTATAAGCCTTGATGATTGGCAACGGCTTAAAAGAAAGAGTCAAGACATTGGGGCCACGTTAGTTGTGGGAGAATCATTGAAGCTGGCAGAGTTTTTCTTTGGAACCGGATTGCCGGCAGACTTTATTAAGGCTGGTGGTTGGCCAAAAGCAACTAAGCGAGAATCAATTGATCTCAATCACGCTATCAGAAGGAATCAAAACAATCTCAGTTGGCTCTTAGCCCGCTGGCCAAGAAGACTCCATCCGCTGAAACAAATTATTCTTTTTGGCAACTTATTGGCTGAGCGCTTAGGCCCCAAAATCCGCCGCTAACTTACTGCGCGTCTTTGGGCCACTTACTGATATCGTCTCCATATTTAGCCTTATTATCAGCCAATTTATTCTTAAGATTTGCAACGTTGGCTTGTAAACTGGCAATGGTACTTTCAAAATCATCAATCTGCTTAACTAAATCATCAACACTCTTGGTCTTTTGTTCTTCGCTCATATAGATACCTCCTTTTAGATTGGGCGCGAGAGGGATTTCCCGACGCACATAATAATATATTAGTAATGGAATCGTCGGGATCCCGATGATTACATTATTATTGTATCATAATGTCCATCGGGAGAACCTCCGCTCTATTAACCTGGGCGATACTGGACTCGAACCAGTGACCTCCTGCGTGTGAAGCAGGCGTTCTAACCAGCTGAACTAACCGCCCGAAAGTTCTATGGTGGGCGGTGTAGGAGTCGAACCTACGACCTCCTCGGTGTAAGCGAGGCATTCTAACCAGCTGAACTAACCGCCCGTAACTCTATCTTATCATAGCTTGACTCATCGTCGCAATGTGGGATAAGATAATAAAAATCGTCCCTGATATCCTGATTCACTGATAATCTGATATTCTGACCCGGGCCCATAGCTCAACGGTTAGAGCAATCGACTCATAATCGATCGGTTCTAGGTTCAACTCCTAGTGGGCCCAGTCTTGGTAATTAGTAGTTGGTACTTTGTAATTTGGGGGACAGAAACAAACTACCAAATACGATTGCAAAGTACAAATTACAAGCGCGGAGTTGTCAATGAACTTTAATCCCTTTTCAGGAAAAAAGATCTTCTTTATCTTCTCGCTACTGGGACTGTTCCTGTTTTCCTTCACAAATTTAAGCTGGTCCGACCAAAAATACGAACCTCCCAAGGTTAAATACGAAAAAGCCAAAGTTGTCGAAGCAGAAAATATTTATCTGGATGACCAGCCTGAATCGCAATTAGCAGAAAAACGCCAACAAGTCACTATAAAAATTTTATCCGGTAAATTTAAGGGTAAAGTTCTCTCCTTGGATCATATTGCCTCTGGCGGCATGGCAGGAACAAAACTAAACTTAACCGCTGGAGATAAAATCTTGCTTTACGTCGAAGAAAATCCCGGCAAAGCAGAAAGCCCTGATGGCTCTCCTTTAATTAATGTTGACGGCTATCTTAGGAGCCAGGTGTTATTTTGGCTGGCCATACTTTATGCCCTAGTGCTGGTGGTAATCGGCGGCAAAAAAGGCGCTAAAGCCTTGCTTAGTTTAGTCTTAACCATGGCCACAGTTTTTTTTATCTTATTTCCCCTCATACTCTTGGGTTTTAATCCCCTGCTGGTTACTGTTGTTATTTGCGGCTTTATCTCCCTGTTGGTTTTTCGCATTATCGCAGGTAAAACAGCCAAAGCTTTTAGCGCAGCAACCGGCACTTTAATTGGCGTGGCTATTGCCGGCATATTAGCCACACTGGCAGGAAATATTATCCATCTCTCCGGTTTAAGTTCAGAAGAGGCAAAAATACTTTTTTATTCATTAAACCTAAAAGCCAATTTCCAGGGCTTGTTGTTCAGCGGGATCTTGATTGGCGCTTTAGGCGCAGTAATGGATGTAGGCATTTCCATTGCTTCTGCTATTGATGAAGTCAGAAAAGTCCATCCTGAAGCAAATTTTAGCAATTTATTTAAAGCCGGCATGAATGTTGGCCATGATATTATGGGCACCATGTCTAACACTTTAATTTTAGCTTATACTGGTTCAGCCTTGCCCTTATTATTGCTTTTTAATGCTGGCAATATGCCCTTTGCCAAGATCATTAATATGGAACTGGTAGCTGAAGAAATTGTCAGGGCTTTAGCTGGCAGTATTGGCTTAGTTCTCTGTATTCCTGCTACTGCCCTGGTAGCTGCAGCTATGTACACAAGGAAGAAGTCTTCTAATTTGCCTAAAGGTTGGATAAGGAACAAGCTTTGATTTCGACAAAATCATTATCAAACGCCTGCTGAAACAGTCGAATTGCTTTCTTTCCCGTGCAGTGGCATGGGGCAATTTTTTTGACTCCTAGACTCTTTAAGTCTTTAATAATCTGCCTGATTTGTAAAGCTGATGATTGGTATAAATGAAAACCGCCTAAAACGAGCCTGATTTTTTCCCCTAATTTCTGCTGGGCAAACCTAACTATGTTAACAATCCCAGGATGAGAACAACCGGTTACAATGACCAAACCTTTGCCAGAATCTATAATCAAAGATTGTTCCTCAACCTTTCCGGGCAAAGCTCCTGTTGTATAAACGTCAGGCATAATTTTTTTAAATCTGACCACCTCAAAAAGCTTAGCGCCCCGCTTGGTAACATTTTTTTTAAACCTATCGGGAAAGGATTTTAACAAATAAGCTCTGTGTTTTGGCAGTAAAACAGAAGATAAGCCGGCAATGTGGTCCCAGTGTTTATGGGAAATAGAAATAAAATCTAGCTCTGCTGGTTTTATGCCTAACTGTCGAAGATTATTGGTAAAGATCTCTTTGTCTCCACCAGCATCAAAAAGGATTTTCTTACCGTTAAATTCAATTAAAGCAGAAAAACCCCAGGCGGCTTTAAGGCCTCTACCCTTTAAATTATTTTCATAGATAACTTTAATTTTGGGCATAACTTTTACCCTAGGGCTTCAATAAATAATCGGCAATCGCCCGAAATAGTGTTGTGACTGCTAAAATGGAACAATGACTATGATCTAAAGGAAGCCCTGGCAGTTTGTCTTTAACTTGTTTAGGCGAAATTGCTAAGGCTTCGTCCAGGGTCTTCCCTTCAACTAAATCTGCTGTTGTCTCACCACAAACCAAAGTTGCCACACAACCATTAGTATAGAATTTCACCTCTTCTATCATATTATTATTAATTATTAGATAAAACTCCATTTCATCACCACAGGGGCCTTTAACATAAGAAGACGCATCCGGTCCATTCAGCCTGCCAAGATGTTGGGTATTTTTAGCAATTGTTAATATATGGCTTGGATAAATAGAATTGTCTTCTGCTGTCACCGTATTTCACCCCAGAATTTTAAAATTTCAGCTGCAATGATTGATTTTGGAGCATATTCAATAACTGTTTTGGCTTCTCTCATGGCCTTGTTGACAATTTTATCATATGGCAGCTTGGCCACAACAGGCACAACCTGGGAAGTACAAAATTGTTCAATTTTTTTAGAATTTTCCAGATTAATATCATATTTATTGATAACTACAGCTGTTTTTATCTTAAAATGATTAGTCAGCTCAATTACCCTTTTTAAATCATGCCAGCCTGATAAAGTCGGCTCTGTCACAACCAGGACCAAATCTGTGCCTGTTATCGAAGCAATAACAGGACAGCCTATACCCGGAGAGCCATCAATTAAAATATAAGCACAAGAATTTTTTTGGGCAATCTCACGGGCTTTTTTCCGGATTAAACTAACCAGCCTGCCCGAATTTTCTTCAGCAACCCCCAGCCTGGCATGTACCAATACCCCAAAACGGGTATCAGAAATAAAATATTGGCCGGAAACCTTTGCCTTAAAATCAATCGCGCCGTTCGGACAAAGCCTAAAACAGACACCACAACCCTCGCAAGAAACCGGATCAACTTTTGGCCCCTGCAAAATTGCTTCGAAGCGGCAAACTTCACGGCATTTGCCGCATTTTGTACACTTTTCCAGGTTAATTGAGGCAACTTTTGAGGCAATAAACTCGTGTTCCTCTTGCACTTCTGGATTTAAAATTAAATGGAGGTCAGCCGCGTCAACATCACAATCCACGACAACTTTGTTTTTAACTAAACCTGCTAAAGCTGCCGTAATAGTTGTTTTCCCCGTTCCCCCCTTACCAGAAATAATTGCTATTTGCTTCATGACTTAATCCTCGATTCAATCAGTTTCATAACCTCCAAAAACTTTTCTTTATGTTCCGGGAAAACTTCAACCAAGTTAAGCCCCTTTGAATACGCCTCAGCTATTTGGCGATCTTCTGGGATTTTTAACAAAATGGCTAGCTTTTCTTTTTGACAATAATCCTCAAGCTGAGTAAAGCTACTATCGTATTTATTAATCACCAAACCAGTAGGAATCCCCATCTTTTTGGTAACTTCATAAGCCAAACTAAGATCGTGCAACCCAAAGGGGGTTGACTCCGTAACTAGCAAACAAAAGTCAGAACCTTTAACGGCAGCAACCATGGGACAAGAAGTTCCTGGAGAAGCGTCGATTATAACGGTTTTTTGCCGGTTTATTTTATTCTTAACCGCAGAAATCACGGGAATAGCCATTGCCTCAGAAACATTTAGCACCCCAGAGATCAGCTCCACACCTTGTCTCTCCCCTGTTTCTATTTTACCAACTACTCTTCTTATTTCTGTAATAGCTTTCTGTGGGCAAAGCAATTTACAGCCTCCACAAGCGTGACAGAGATTATCGAAAATCAAGACTTTTTTGTTAGCCACGGCTATAGCATTAAACTCGCAAACCCCAGAACACTTACCACAATAATTACATAGAGTCTCATCAACCCTGGGAACTAAAACAAAAACCTGTTCGGTCTTAACATTCTGAGGATTGATAAATATATGGGCATTGGGTTCTTCAACATCACAATCGAGCAGTTGAACGTTGTTGCCTATAGCAAAAGCCAAAGATGTGGCAATAGTTGTTTTGCCGGTTCCACCTTTACCCGAGGCAACTGAGATAATCACTATACTAATACCGGCCTTCTTCTTTTCGTTGCCTCTTCATCCAAAGCCTTTATTACCGGACACTGGACATCATAGACAGAATAAACTTTTAGTGGTCTAAAAAACTCTTTTATCTCTGCTAATTCATCTACAGAGAGTGGTTTGACAAGAGAAAACCGTAAAGGGGTATTAATTTGGACCTCAACAGGATTCAGTTCTTTGGCTAAATTAGCTAACTCTTTGGCCTGTTCTTTATTTTGTGGCACAAACATGATTTGCAAAGCCAATTTGCCAGGGTACTCTTGATCAAAGGTTTTTATACTATTAATAACCATCTCCAAACTAAAACCCTCCGTTGGTCGATTGATTGATCTAAAAAGATCTTCACTTGCTACATCCAGCTTAGCTACAACTAAATCTGCCAGACTAAGCTCCCACCTAACCTGAGGATCGTGCATCAGAGAAGAATTAGTTAGTACTGCTACCGGCTTATTAAATCTATTTTTGATTTCTGCAATCACTTCCCCAAGATTAGCAGCTAGAGTTGGCTCACCAGTTCCGGACAAAGTTATGTAATCAAGCTCTAGATCCGGCAAGCTTTCTAATTCTTCAATAATTGCATTGGTTGGCACAAAAATCTCTCGCCGGATGATATGACGGTAGGTTTTCCCTAACTGGCAATAGATGCAATCAAAAGTGCAATTTTTTTTCCTGAAATCAGGTCAACCCCCAAAGATCTGCGCAGTCTCCAACTTGGTACCGGACCATAAATATACTTCATTTTAATTCTCCTTACTTTCCGACTAAATTTTTCCTACCACATCCTGGGCAGCTAAAACCAAGGGATACATAGTTGGTGGAGCTGTAAGATGAGGATGCGTTGCCATTTGCAAGGTTTCCAGCTCTGTTGCGGACACTCTTTTTTGTATCGCCAAACCAATAATATTAATAATTTCTCCAGCCGAAATTCCACCAACAACCTGTCCTCCCATAAGTATCCCGGACTGCTTAGAAAAAATAAGCTTAACTTTTGTTTTTACTGTTCCTGGTAACGTAGCCGGATGCTTACTGGGTGCTTCTGCCTGGCCGATTTCAATCTCAAAGCCTTCGGCCTTAGCAGATGCTTCAGTTAGTCCTGCCGAACCTAGAACTAACCCGTCTACATAAGTAGAATAAATGGCAATGGTGCCCTTGTTTTCCCTCACAACTTTTAGTTTATACAAATTAGCTCCTGCCACCCTGGCTTCAGCAGTGGCGGTGGAAGCAAGCATTACAGGAAGATCTTTTCTGGTGAAGAAATCCCTTTTACCGACACAATCACCAATAGCAAAAATATCCGGATCTATGGTTCTCATATATTCATCTACCCAAATCCCTTTACCTTTGCCTAAATCCAAACCAGCCGCTTGAGCTAGCTTTGTGTTTGGGGAAGCCCCAATACCCAACACGACCATGTCAGCAGGAATAGTTGTTCCATCAGAAAGGCGGACTTCTGAAACCTTATCTTGACCTAAAACCTCTGCTACTTTTGTGTTGAGCGATAGCTTAACGCCTTTGGTCTCGAGTTTTTGTCGTACCAGTTCTCCAAAGTCAATATCAAAGGAGTTCATCAGAAGATAAGGAAATGCTTCGACAAGGGAGACATTTTTCCCTTTGATGCTAGAAAACTCATCGGCAAATTCAATACCGATAAAGCCACCGCCAATAATAACAATATTCTTGGCCGCGGCCAGCTTATCTTTTAAGCCTTTAAGGTAAGACATTTCCTTATATATCGGAAAAACATTTTCCTTATCCAAACCTTTGATCGGAGGCAAAATCGGGTTTGCCCCCATGGCCAGGATCAACTTTTCATAAATTAAAGTTTTTCCTGCCTTAGTTTTAACGCTTTTTTCCTGCCGCAGGATTTTTATAACCTCATCAACCATAAGGCCAACATTATTTTTTTCCAGCGGGGCATTGCCCATAGCATTTTCTTCTGGATTCTTTAGGGTTTCAAACATATAAGGGATACCACAGGGAATAACACCTTTTTCTATGTTTTTAATTAACAGGATCTTTTTGTCGGGATAATATTTGCGTGCAGTTGTAGCGCTAATTATTCCGGCTGGTCCTCCGCCAATTACAATCACATCATATTTTTGATTTTCCATTTTCTTTTTCCTTTCTTTTTTATGCGCCCCTGATCAAAGTCTTTGTTACATAAGGCTTGGCAACCTGCGCCATTTCCTCAAGTTTACTCCTTTCATAAGCTTTAACGGAGCGCAGAGACTCAGCCCAGGTATGCTCCGGCACAAACTGCTGCAGCACAAATTTTTCTGCGCCGGCAATATGCCTGGCAATATCTTCAATGTCTCCTGTATCTAAAAGGCTGGCAACCACCGTAGTGCGGAACTCATAAGCAAGGCCGCTGGTCATTATAATTTCGATGCTTTGTTTGATTTTATGCAAATTAGTTTTTACCCCGGAAAGTTTATCGTACCTTTGGTCCAGCGGCCCTTTAATGTCCATGGCTATATAATCAATTAATTTTTGCTTTATTAAATCCTGGAGTGTTTCCGGGCTTGTCCCGTTGCTGTCAAATTTAACCAAAAAACCTAAGTTCTTAATGCGCTTAATAAACTCAAGAAGTCCTTTCTTGTTGTGCAAAGTTGGCTCCCCGCCGGTTAAACAAATCCCATCCATAAAGTCCTTATGTTTGAGGAGCAAATCTTCGATCTTTTCCAGGGGGATAATTTCGTGATGATCAGGATTTTCAATTAAGCCGGAATTATGGCAAAAGGGGCAACGGAAATTGCAGCGGGGGACATAAATGGTTGCAACTATCTTGCCATCCCAGTCTAAGAATGAAGTTTCAATTAACCCTCTTATCTCTAGATTTGTCATTTTAAACCTTTCTTCTTGCTCAATGGGTCCAATCAATTATTTTTATGCCTGGTCCTACTCCTTTTGCGATGCTTTCTTTCATTTTTTCAAAGTGGGGACAGGGAACACCAATTGGATTCCCCCTGCTTATACATGACGCAATAACAACCGCTTCCGCTCCCCGCTGTACCAGCATTTTTGCCCGTGAAACAGCTCTTTTCCCCGGACAGCCGCCACAGGAAACAAAACCAACAATTTCGCACGGCCCTGTCTCGGCAAAGGCCATTTTACCCTCGGAAGCAATCTTAAAATCCGTATTCCCCGGACACATGTCTTCAGTTTGCTGGCATCTAATAATACCAATCTTCATGCTAGCTCCTTTCATTTTTTGCCCTTACTATAATCCCAACAAACGCGCCATAAGGCAATTTTAGCCTGGAAAACAACCTCTCTAACCATAACCTGAAGTTAAATAAAAAACCATTATTAATTAAAGGGAGATACAAAACCGCTCTCCATTTAATTTCCCTTTCTTGGCCTAAAAAACTAAATATTTCTTTTAAAGTATAAGAATGTGCCTCTTGCCAGATTTTTTTGTCGCTTTTTTTTCTTCTCCAGGCCAGATAACTATTTTTATTAAGTATCCCCAGGAAAACTTTATCCTTGCTTACTCTAAAAGCTTCTCGCAAAGCCTGTTTGGGGTTAGCAATAAATTCCAAAACCGTTATCATGGCAACCAAATCAAAGCTACGATCGGCAAAAGGCAATTTATACGCGTCACCGGCTTTAAAATCAACTTGGAGATTGCCATATTTTTCTCTAGCCAAATGTAGCATATCAGGGGAAGTGTCTAAGGCGGTAACTTCTGCTCGCAATTTACTAAAATAAGCAGAAAAATGGCCTGTGCCACACCCAATCTCCAAAACCTTATCTCCTGGCAGGATATTACAGAGTTCAGAGATTACTTCTTTCTCGAGAACATCCACAAATTCACCCTTGGGGGTTGTGTACCAAGCTTCATATTCTTTTGTGTTAATTTCCATTAACTTTCCCACCCTAACCCCCAAGTAGGATCCTTGCCAAAGCGCGACATCCAAAACTCCCTTTGATCATCATCGGGTGTTTTTTGCTTGGTAAAAGAATAACAATACCCATCAACAAACCTTAAAACAACCTCGTAGGCACTATTAATTTCTTTCATCTTTTCATGACAAATATTTTGATCTTTTTTCTTGCATTTATCAGGATGCCACTTTTTGCTCAAATTCCGATAAGCCACTTTTATCTCTCTTAATGTGGCCTCTTCTTCCAGTTCTAGAATCTTTCTAGCTCGATCTATATCATCAAAACTTAGACTAGTCATACTTATTTGCTTTCACCTGTACCAAAATGATTATCTACTGACGGACTACCGGTTTCTTTTAATTTCCCTTCTTTGTAAAGCTCTAGGGCTTCCTTTACCGTTCCACTAACTCCAGTAAAAACCTTGAGCCCCAGCGAAGATAAGGTTTGAAAGGCATTGGGTCCAACATTACCGGTTAAAATAGCCTTTGCTCCCTCACTGGCCACAAGCTGGCCAGATTGAATTCCAGCGCCACCGCTACTATCAATATTTGGATTTGGGATAGACTTGAATTCTAAAGTTTCCGGATCAACAATTATAAAATTCTGGCAACGGCCAAAACGCGGATCAATAACTGAGTCCAAATTATTACCACTCGCTGTAATACACACTTTCATTGCTAGCACTCCTTTTGCTCGGGATGATCGCAAATGGTTTTGTCAAAACCGTAACCTTTGCCCGCCCCTGGCTGACAGAGAGAAACTCCCCCCTCAAGTTCGCCCTTAACTAATTTATTAACAACTTCCTCAATACTTCCACTGATTCCCATAATGGTTTCAATCTTTTGTTCGGCAAAAAGCATTGCAGCCCGTTGTCCCATTCCACCAGCAATAATTTTGGTCACGCCTTGCTCATGCAAAAATTTGGGTAAGAAGCCTGGGTGGTGCCCTGGGTTTTGGATAACTTCTTTCGTCTTAACATTGCCATTTTCAACCTCAACAAGTGTAAACTCAGGGCACCGGCCGAAATGGGCCGATACCTGACCGCTATCGGTTGATATCGCTACCTTCATTTTACTTTTTCTCCTTTTCCATTTCTGCAATCCGGCTATTGATCTCTTCACGCTCTGCTTTAAGGCCTTCTAATTCTTCCTTGGCGCTTGAGTGAGCGAAAAAATTACCTACTGCCCCAAAAGCCCGACCTAAACCCCTGCCCATTCCCCTACCCCAACCACGGCCAAAACCTCCAGCAACTCGCCGACCACGACCACGCGGCACACAACCACCAACTCCCCAACCAGTTCCTGCTCCTTCTCCTCTTGGACCGGTTCCCTCTCCTCCTGGCATACTACTCACCTCCTTTAGTCTTTATTTTTTCTGCCACGTAAACCAGCTGACAGTAATCGTCAAATTTTTTAACAGAAAACCCTTGCTCTTTAAGGTAGACACCAACAATGCCAAAATCACCCTGATGCTCTTCGTGCTGATGACCCTCAGCTTGATGAATTTTTCTAACAATCTCAAAGCCCTGTCTGTTAAAGTCGGCTATGACCAACTTTTTCTTACAGATGCGCATCATTTCGGCTACAACTGCAAAAGGAGCTTCAAAATGATGAAAAGCATTAACTGAAATTACCAATTCAAAACTATTATCAGGATAAGGTAGTTTGGCTGCATCACAAACTAGAAATCCGACTTGTTCTAAACCGCTTTCAGCGGCAATATTTAAAACAGCCAACCTTTGCTCTTCTTTGGATATATCAACAGTGAGAAGGCTCGGTGCCTTTTTGGCTAATTGCGCGGCCATATAACCTTTGCCTGTACCAATTTCTAAGACCGGGCCTTTTATTGGGCCAACTTTTTTTATCAGGAAAGCTTGGCTTTTGTGACGATCGTACCCATAACTTTTGAATAAAGAAAACCGCTCTTCAGCTTTTTTCTTATTCTCCTCAATTTCCGCTGGATCTAATTTTAAATCCTTCCCCTTGATCTCCATCTTCTACTCCTCCCTGGCGAACAACGCGGCGGTGGAACAATATGTTCCCCACCAATAATTTTTAAGGCCTTAGCATTGGTAATTACATCAATGATTTTTTTCCTGCCCGAATAAAGCAACCGCTGAATTGTTCCTCTAGAAATATTCATCTTTTGGGCAGCCTGCTCCTGATCCAACTCCTCAAAATCACATAAGCGCATGGCTTCCAGTTCATCCTGCCCAAGGTCAACTATTTCTAAGGCCGCCAACGGCACAGCCCTGGGCTTATAAAAAGTATCTCCGGAAAAGGGCTGACAACACCGGCCTTTTCTTAGTCTTGGCGTCATACCAATATTTTCCTATCATTTGAAATGTGCATATGCACATAATAGCCCTTGGGAATATCTTTGTCAAGCCTAAATTAACAGGAAAAAACTAAGGCGCGGAGCGGTTAACTGCTTCTTACCTCCGCTTGTGCCGTCTCGTCAAAGGGGTTAGTTCTCATCGCCAAAGAAAACAAATAGGGATAAGCTGTTTTTAAATGTTTCATGTAAGCTGCCCATTGCCAGGCCAGGTTAAGGTAAATTCTTTTTAAATCAAGCGCCAAGTGCGCCAAATCAGGCTCTGATACTTTTTTTAAGTCTTTACGCGAAGACAACTCGTCCGCCAAATGAAAAGTTGCCCATAATAAGTTGGTAAAAGTCTCATGCTCCAATACATTTTGGTTTTCCAATAAACGGATTAAAAAATCCCTTTTGGGCAAAAGCAGCTGTTTTAAAGCCAAAAGATCAATTTTTTTGGCTTCAACATGATAATGATGTTTTTTTAAGTCTTTTTGTAATTGCTTAAATTGCTTGTCAGTCCAATCGCCTTGAACCACTAATTCTTGCTTAATCTTAGCCAATTCCGGATCATAATCAGATAAAACAGTTAATAAACTTGTCCCAACTTCACTGAAAAATGTGCCAATAATCATGTTGAGTTTTTCAAATTTAGATTTTTTCTCCCTGTTTTCCAGCAGCTGATGAATAATAACCGTAACCAGCAAAACTTCTATCGGAATAAAGGCAATATCCCCTATCAAATAAAGAAAAATATGGTGCGCATCATGAAAAATTAAAAAATGAGTAAAATAAAGCAACGCAGATAAAGCCAGCAAGCCAAAACCAAACAATATTTGCCAGAGCATAAATTACTACCCAATCCCCAACTGCTTAATCCCCCACATAAAAATGATCCCGAGGATAAAAAGAACAAAGGCCAGGTTAGCTTTAAGTAAATTGGTCTCTTTGTGAAGCTCCGGAATCAGATCAGAAGCAGCAATATAGATAAAACCGCCGGCAGTCAAAGGTAACAGGGCTGGCGCAAAGCCGGCAATAGCTGAAGATAAATAATAGCCAATTATCCCGCCAAGAACTGCTGTTAAAGCCGACAATAAATTATAAGCCAGCGCTTTATACTTAGAAAACCCACCATAAATCAAAACAGCAAAATCACCAATTTCCTGAGGGATTTCATGTAAAGCAACTGCCAGGCTAGTCGCAATACCCAAAGGAATGCTGATAACAAAACTACCAGCAATTACTAGACCATCAATAAAATTATGCAAGCCGTCACCATAAAGATTAAGATAGGTAAAAGCATGAACGTCACAATGCCCCTCATGACAATGGCGCCAGTGTAAAATTCGCTCCAAGAGAAAAAAGAGGGTGAAGCCTAACAGGGTGTAAAGAAATGTATCAGCAGCTGTTAATTTTTCCAGGGCTTCAGGGAGAAGATGCAAAAAAGCGCCGCCAGCCAAGGCACCAGCCGAAAAACCGACTAAAAGCAGCAAGATTTTATTAAGAAAGCTCTCCTTAATTGCCAGAGTGACTACCCCGATCAGGGAAAAAAGGCTAATTACTAACGTACTTAAGATAATCCAAACAAGAATCATAATCATATGATAACATATTTACAAAATTTAGACCTTATTGATAATTGGGGAGCTTTTCTTCTTTAAAACATAAGCAGTCAAGAAAAAAGCTGCTAAAATAATTACAATACCCGCTAAGCCGGCCAAAGAAGTGGAAGTTCCACCTTCCGTCAAAAATGGCACCGCATAATTAGGCATTGGAGAAATATGATCCAGCCCTTTTTCAGCAAAGCCGAATTGTTCGGAGACAAAGTCCAAGCCATCAGGATGAGTAGAAGCAAAAAACGCTGCCGCAATAGCAATAATAACTGCTACAAAAAATAGCTTTTTCATAAATGCCTATTCCTCCCCTTTTAACATGGTTCTAAAAATATTAACCAAAACCACCGTAATTAAGGCTTCGGCAATTCCAATTATCATATGAACTTTAACCATGGCAGGAATCACCACAGCAAAAGGAATAGTCCCGGATATTCTCAGAGCCAAGGCACAAACAAAAGAAGCTAAGACAACCGATATCCAGGCAGCCAAGGAAATAGCCAACCATTCCAAGACATATCTTTTTAGCCAACTATATATATAGTAGCAGCCAAAAGAGGCAAAAACTGCCATGTTGACAACATTTGCTCCCAAAGCCAGCAAGCCACCATCGCCAAAGAACAAAGATTGAACAATTAAAACCGCGGCAATCACAATCGTACCGGCAAAAGGACCAAGTACAACCGCGGCAAATACTCCACCAATCAAATGCCCGGAAGTGCCGTTGCTGATCGGGAAGTTAAACATTTGCGCTGCAAAGACCAGCGCAGCCACCATCCCCATTTTATAAATCAAACGCTCGCCCTCTCCAGTTAAAACTCGGCGAAAACCACTACTTAAACTTTTCATCCCCTTACCTGCCGCAGCAAAAGCCTCGGCAGGAACAAGAGCAGTTACCACTTCTCTAACTTTAGCTAGACTAAAAGATAAAGCAACAGCTGCAGCACCCATTAATCCGGCAGCAATTTTGGGATCAAGAAACCCGTCTGGAATATGCATAGCACCTTTTCTCCTTTCGTGTTACTCTTGAATGATTTTATCATCTACTTTATAATATTGTCAATGACAAAACGATTTGGCGTCTCTCTCCCAGATGAACTCTTACAAAAGCTCGATAAATTAGCCAAGAAAAAAGGCTATGACAACCGCTCGGAAGCAATTAGGGACTTGATCCGCGACAAGTTTGTGGAGGAAGAATGGTCCCAAGATAGCGCTGAAGTAGTAGGAACAGTTACCTTGGTTTACAACCACCACTCACATGATTTATCAGACAAATTAGCTGATCTGCAGCATTCTCATTTTAAAAATATTATCTCTACTACCCATATTCACCTAGACCAACATAATTGCTTAGAAGTCTTGGTAGTACGAGGAAAAAGCAGCAAAGTTAAAGAAATATCAGATCAACTCATTGCCACCAAAGGCGTTAAACACGGTAAACTAGTGATGACGTCAACTGGCAAGAAGTTGGTTTAATTAAAGACAAACAAGATAGCGGTCATGCCCTACTCCGGTCAGCGGAAACCCAGACCTCAGATATAATGTCAAATTACAAATTACAAATTACAAATTACAATATTACACCTGTAGACATCTTCGAAAGGCTCTATACCGGTTCAGGCTGCTTTCTTTTAGAAAGCCCCACTGGTCAGGGAAAACTAGAACACTATTCATTTATCGGGCTTAACCCAACTAAAACCATCACTAACTTTGAAACATTAGAAAAAACCGACCTAAAAAACGGTGCTTTTGGTTTTCTCGGCTATGACTTTGCCTGGGAGATTGAAAAATTGCCCAACCTAGCTAAAGATGACCTTAAAACCCCAAAAGTAATGTTTATTATTCCTGAAACCCTGATTATTTTTGATCATATTAACGAAACCCTTGAGATAATTAGTGAAAATAGAAGTAGGGTTAAGGGTTTGGAAGCCAGTATAGAAAAAGGAAATTGGAAAAAGGAAGTTGGACTGGTCCAAGATCAAGCTTCCACTTCTAGCCTCCATACCGGCATCCACCCCCAACACCTAACTTCAAACTTCAGCCAGTCAAATTTCATGAACATAGTCAGAAAGGCCAAGAAACATATAGCCGCCGGCGACATCTATCAAGTTAATCTCTCACAAAGGTTTAAGACGCAAACAACTGAACCACCGTTCGAGATATATAAACGTTTGAGACGTATTAACCCCTCCCCTTTTGCTTCTTATTTCGACTTCGGCGATCTAAAGATTGTCAGCTGCTCACCAGAAAGGTTGGTCAAGCTAGAAAATGGTCTGGCAGAAAGCCGGCCAATTGCAGGAACACGACCAATTACCGCCACCGCAAACGAGCTCTTACTTGATCCCAAAGAACGGGCCGAACATATTATGTTGGTTGATCTGGAGAGAAACGACTTAGGTAGGGTTTGCGAATACAACTCTGTCCACGTTGACGAAACCATGATTACAGAGAAATATTCTCACGTTATCCATATCGTTTCCAATGTCACCGGCAAACTGAGAAAAGATAAGACAAAATTTGACCTGATCAAAGCCATGTTTCCTGGAGGAACCATCACAGGCTGTCCCAAAATTAGGTCCATGGAAATAATTGAAGAACTGGAGCCTGTTAAACGAGGACTTTACACTGGCTCAATTGGCTATATCATGCCAAACAAAATGGACCTAAACATTGCCATTCGCACTATAATAATGAAAGGTGATTCTGCCTATATTCAAGTTGGGGCTGGCATTGTGGCTGATTCTGATCCAGAGAGGGAATATTATGAAACACTACACAAGGCTCAAGCAATGTTTGAGTCTTTATGCATACATGATCGGCGGTTCATCACCAGGTAGAGTTGGTCGGGCTTTTCTAGCTTTTGCTTGCCCGGAAATCAGGGCAATATCCAAAACTTCATCCATTTCTTTAACAAAATTAACTTTTAAATCTAGCGGCAATTCTTTTTTGATCTCATCATAATCTTTCTTGTTGTCATGGGGAATAACCACCTCGGCAATTCCCGCTCTTTTTGCGGCCAGAAGTTTTTCCTTCAGCCCGCCAATTGGTAAAACTCGTCCGCGCAAAGTTATTTCCCCGGTCATAGAAATATCACGTCTAACCGGCACCTTAAGCAAAGCAGATGTTAGTGCCGTAGCCATAGTAATTCCCGCTGATGGACCATCTTTAGGAACCGCACCTTCAGGCACATGAACATGCACATCGACCTTGCGGTAAAAATTACCGTCCAAGCCTAATTCTTTAGCCCGTGAACGAACATAGCTCATTGCAGCTTTCGCCGATTCCTGCATCACATCCCCCAGCATGCCAGTTAAAGTAAGATTACCCCTGCCTTCCATAATGGTAACCTCAACCGGCAATGTCTCCCCTCCCACTTCAGTCCAAGCCATCCCCATAACCGTACCAATTTGGTCTTTTTCTTCTGCCAAACCAAAGTGAAACTTTGGCGCCCCAAGGTACTGCTCCACATCTTCCAGCTTAACAAACGTTTCTCCGGTTATTTTTTCCCTGACAACCTTAGTGGCAATTTTGCGTAAAACCGTGGCGATCTCTCGCTCCAAATTTCTCACCCCGGCTTCTTTGGTATACTGACGAATTATTAATTGCAGGGCTTTATCTTCGAACTTAACTTGCTCTTCTTTTAAACCATGCTTTTCAACACCGCGCTTCATCAAGTAACTTTTAGCAATGCCCATTTTTTCTTCTTCGGTATAGCCGGACATCTCAATAACTTCCATGCGATCCAAGAGCGGCCTGGGGATCGGCCCCCTGGTATTAGCGGTGGTAATAAAGAAAACATCGGAGAGATTAAAAGGCAAATCAAGATAATGGTCAGCAAAATCCTTATTCATCTCCGGATCCAAAACCTCTAGCAAGGCAGAAGCCGGATCACCGCGAAAATCAGCGCCCAACTTATCAATTTCATCCAAAAGAAAAACAGGATTATTAACTTTAACTTTATGAATCGATTGAATAATCCGGCCAGGCAAAGAGCCAACATAGGTTCGGCGATGCCCCCGAATCTCGGCTTCATCACGCACACCTCCTAAAGCAACTCGAGTAAATTTTCTCCCCATTGCCTTGGCTATGGAACGGCCAATTGAGGTCTTCCCGACCCCAGGAGGACCAACTAAGCAAAGAATACTACCACCAATCCGACCAGTAAGTTGTAGAACGGCAAAATACTCCAATATCCGCTCTTTTACTTTCTCTAGTCCATAGTGATCTTCGTTTAAATTTTTCTCCACCTCGGCTATATCGAGCTTAGTTTTGCTTCTTTTTTTCCAGGGCAGCTCAACCACCCAGTCCAAGTAAGTGCGAATCACCGTGGCCTCAGCAACCATTGAAGGCATCTGGGCTAAACGTTCCAGCTCTTTGGTGGCTCTTTCCAGTACTTCTTTCGGCAGATCAGCAGCCTTAATTTTTTTACGATACTCGGCAATCTCCGGCTGGGCAGCATCTTCTTCTTCGCCTAATTCTTCCTGGATGGCCCGCAGTTTTTCCTTTAAATAATATTCCTTTTGCACTCGCTCAACCTGTTTGCGCACTTTCCCTTGTAGATCTTTTTCCACCTTAAGAACTTCGATCTCTTTTTCTAATATCCCGCTCAAGGTTTGCAACCTCTTCTCGCTGGGGATCGCTTCCAGGATGGATTGTTTTTCTTCTGCTTTTAGGGATAAATAAGAAGATATCAAATCTGCCAGCTTGCCGGGGTTATCAACATTAACAATTGACATCAGCGTTTCAGAAGGGATGCGACGGTTAAGTTTGACATATTCTTCAAAAAGCCTGATTACTGTTCGCACCAGAACCTCGGCCTCGATGGAAATTTCTTCCGGCTCTGGAATACGGAAAAACTCTACTTTAAAGAAAGGGTCTTCTTGTACATATTTATCAATACGCACCCGGCAGAGTCCCTCAACCAAAATTTTTGTGGTGCCATCAGGCAAAGCCACCATTTGAACAATTTCCGCCAGCGTGCCAACCTTGCAAATATCTTTGGGGGTAGGATCTTCAACTTCTTCACTCTTCTGCGCGGAGAAAATAATCATTTTTTCTTTGGCAACAGTAGTTTCCAGCGCTTTCACGGAGGGTGATCGACCAACAAAAAGCGGCACAATCATTTGAGGAAAAATAACAATATTACGCAGGGGAATTAAGGGTAGTTCTTCGCTTGAACTTGAACCCCTCTCAGGCTTACCTTGAGTAGGTTTTTTGGCTGCTTCGGCCATAATTTTATTTTGACTTTTTGTCGCTGCTCTTTAGCTTGGCGGAAACAATAACCTCATCGATAATCCCATATTTCATGGCTTCATCGGCACCCATATAAAAATCACGATCTGTATCTTTCTCTACCTTGGCCAAAGGTTGCCCACTATGCTTAGCCAAAATTTCAGCTAAGAGCTTTTTAATGCGCAATATTTCATTGGTCTGGATTTCAATGTCCGTAGCCTGACCCTGCGCCCCACCAAGTGGTTGGTGAATCATAATCCTGGCATTAGGCAAAGCAAAGCGCTTGCCTTTTTCACCCGCAGCTAAAAGCAGCGCACCAAAACTAGCCGCTTGACCAATACATATAGTGGAAACCGGGGTCTTGATATATTGCATGGTGTCATAGATGGCTAAACCAGCCGTAACAACCCCACCTGGAGAATTGATATACATATAAGCCGGCTTGGTTGGATCATCAGCTTCTAAAAATAACAGCTGGGCAATAATGATATTAGCCACATGGTCATCAATGGCATCACCAACAAACATAATTCTCTCTTTAAGTAAACGAGAGTAGATATCATAAGAGCGCTCTCCACGACCACTTTGCTCAACCACCATGGGAATCAGTTGTTGTCTTGTCTTCATGCCTTTTCCTCCTTGCCCTGTGGCTCATCAAGGATCGTTATTTTTGCTTTCTCAACCAAAAAATCCAAAGCTTTTTTTCTCAACAAATATTCTTCAATATATTCGCGAACACCATCATCCAAACGTTTTTTTAGCTCTTCAATCTTTTCGCCTGAAGCAGCTGCCATGCTCTGCAATTCAACCTCGACCTCTTCCTCTGAAACTGACATTTTTTCCTCTGCGGCAACAGCTTTTAAAACTATTTTACCCTTAACTCTTATTTCTGCGGATTTACGCATCTCTTCCCGCATAGCTTTTTCTTCTTTATTGACCCCTTTAAGATAATCATCGAGGGTTAAGCCACTTCTCATCAAGGTAGTGCGCAACTCATCCAGCATAATATTAATTTCTCTTTCGATCATGCCATTTGGCACATCTAACTCGGCATCATCAGAAGTAGCCGCCACTAATTTATCTTTAACGTCAGCCTCAACAGCGGCTTTTTTTTCATTTTGCATGGCTGAGCGAATCTCTGACCTTAACTCCGCTAAAGTTTGAAAACGACTGACCTTTTTAGCAAACTCATCATCCAAAGGCATTACTTCCCTATTGCCTTCAGCATCAGTTTTAGCGAAACGCTCTTGAAAATTACCCAAAGTCTTATCAATTTCTTCTTCAGCAATTTCTGCAGATTTTTTTTCAACTTTCAAACCTTTATATTTGCCTAATTTGACCTCAGGATAAACATCAACGGAAATCTTAAAAACAAAAGGCTGATCTTTTTTGCTCTCCACAATATCAATATTAGGATAATCAATTGGCTCAATCTTTGTCTCATCAATAACCAAGGGATAAAGGTCGGCAATAAGATCTTGAGCAGCTCGTGATTCGACATACTCTGGATTAATGGCCTGGCGGATCATATCCTTAGGAGCCTTCCCCTGTCTAAATCCTGGGATTTTAATTTCCCGGCCGGCAGCCAGCAACGACTTCTCTATTGCTTCAGCAAATTTCGAATATTCTTCTTCAACTTCCAAATGAACCGTGTTTTTTTTGCGTTTTTGTGAACGTATTTTCATAGTGAATATATTATACATTAATTATTAACAATTTTGCAACGACAGAGTTTTTTGCTATAATATCCATATTCCCACCAAAAAGGAGCACTAGAGATGAACCGTAAGCACAAAGGCCTAAATAAATGGATTAAAGAGTGCGCCACACTGTGTCAGCCGGATAAAATTGTCTGGATTAACGGGTCCGAAGAAGAAAAGAACCAACTAGAAAAAGAAGCTTTTAAAACAGGCGAATTAATTCAACTAAATCAGAAAAAAATGCCTGGCTGCGTTTATCATAATACCGCTGTAAATGATGTTGCCAGAACAGAAAAACTAACCTTTATCTGCACCAAAAATAAAAGAGACGCCGGCCCTACCAACAACTGGATGACTCCCAAGGAAGGTTACAATAAAGCTGCCGAGATTTTTAAAGGCTCTATGAAAGGCCGCACCATGTACGTAATCCCCTTCTCCATGGGGCCAGTTGGTTCGCCCTTTTCTAAAATCGGCGTGGAGTTAACCGATAGCATCTATGTTGTGCTTAATATGAGAATCATGACCAGGATGGGCAAAGAGGTTTTGGATCGTTTAGAAAAAACCAACGGAGATTTTACTAAATGCTTACACGGCAAAGCCGAACTGGATATTAACCGCCGCTTAATTCTCCACTTCCCTGAAGATAACACTATTTGGAGTGTTGGCTCTGGCTATGGTGGCAATGTTCTTTTGGGCAAGAAATGTCTGGCTCTAAGAATCGCTTCTGCCCTGGGAAAAAAAGAAGGCTGGATGGCAGAGCACATGCTAATAATGGGAATTGAAGATCCTTCCGGCTACATTGGCTATATTGCAGCGGCCTTCCCTTCTGCCTGCGGCAAAACTAACCTAGCTATGCTAATTCCTCCAGAGGGCTTAAAGCGTAAAGGCTACCGAATTTGGACGGTTGGTGATGATATTGCCTGGATGAGAATTGATAGTGACGGGAAACTCTGGGCTATTAATCCAGAAAATGGGCTCTTCGGTGTGGGGCCGGGAACCAACGCTAAAACCAACTTAAACATGATGGAGGCACTCAAAAAAGATACTATTTTCACCAACGTCTTACTCAAACCAGACAAAACTGTTTGGTGGGAAGGGGGCGATGGCTCTCAACCTAGATCTGGGATGGACTGGCAGGGTCGCCCCTGGAAGCCAGGCCAAGTGGATGAACATGGCCAGCCAGTAACCGGCGCACATCCCAATGCCCGCTTTACAGTGCCAATTAAAAACGTGCCATGTATTACCAATCGCTTAGATCATCATCATGGCGTACCTATTTCTGCTATTGTTTTTGGTGGCCGTAGGGCTAAATTGGCTCCACTAGTTTATGAATCATTTGATTGGCAGCACGGTGTTTTTGTTGGCGCAACCATGGCATCGGAACGCACAGCCGCCCAATTTGGCAAAGTCGGTGAAGTTAGGCGTGACCCCATGGCCATGCTCCCATTTTGCGGTTACAACATGGGTGATTATTTCAAACACTGGCTCAAGAAGGGGAAAAAGATGTCGCCTGCTCCCAAAGTTTTTCATGTCAACTGGTTTAAAAAAGACGAAAACGATAAATTTATGTGGCCGGGATTTAGCGACAATTTAAGGGTTTTGGAGTGGATCATTGACCGTTGCCGCGATCAAGTTAGTGCCAAGAAAACGGCTATTGGCTATATACCAAATGAAGGCGACCTTGATATGACCGGCCTAAAGCTACCCAAAGGTACCATGAAAAAGCTTTTTGCTATTAATAAAGCGGCCTGGCGGGATGAACTCGTCAGCATTGCTGAATTTTTTAAGAAGTTTGGCCAAGACCTGCCCAAAGAACTGCGGGCTGAATATAAGGCTTTGGAAAAAAGAATTGCTAAGCTTTAGACAAGAGATCTCAAGCCCTCTCCCGGCATGATTAATAAATCAAATCGAGTGAGGGCTGTATTCTTTTTATTAGTTTATCTGTTATTGTTATCTTCGGTTTGGGCTTTAACCTCTGAAGTTGTAAAATCCCTATCTTCCCAAGTCCAAGGCTTGGGCCCCCTGCTTTACAACTACCGGATAATTGATAAAACTATCCATGCTGGCGGACATCCTCTTAATCCGGTGAATAATTTTAAAAATTCTGACCAGCAAGTTTTGACAATTCTTAAACATTTAAAAGATCAAAGCGTAGAAGTAATCATTGACCTGGAAAACACCCAAAGAATCCAAGCGCGCTATGCCCAGCTATTAAAACAAGCTGGGATCAGAAGAATCCATCTTCCCATGACTGAGTCTAAGGTCCCGACTGAAAAAGAATGGCTAATTATTAAAACCGCCATGCAAAAGCCGGTTTACATCCACTGCAAATGGGGCGCGGACAGAACCGGAGCAATCATTGGCCGGTATTTGGTAGAAGAAAAAGGCTATACGCCTCAAAAAGCCCTCAAAGCCGTACAAAGCAGCGGTTCACACGCGGGAAGATTGGGCGGGTTGAAAAATTATAAGAAGTTGATTGGGTTTTTCTGGCCAGATTATCAGCCATAACGACGAATCATCACTTCAAGCCTAACTCCGAAAATAAACTATCTTCCGGGATATTCACAAAAAGATAAAATTTTTTTCCAAGCTGGGTTGGGTTATTCCGCCAACAAAACGCTACAAAAACCGGCCAAGTCTGTTAAGTTCTGAATTTGGGTAAACGTGTCCAGATGTGGGAAACCCATTTCCTGCAGTTTAGAAAAAATTATGCGATTTTCCATCATAACCTGTGATTGATCGGATGCAATCAAAGCCATTTTAAGTCTGTATAAATTGTCCAAAACCATTAAATAATAAAACAACTTAGATTTTTCCGGCCCATCAACAAGTAAAGACGCTAATCTTTCTTTAAAATTCAATAAAGAAGTATTTTCCCCATTGGGCTCTGCTTGTTTTAGTCCTGTTAGGAGAACTCTTAGCGCCGATTGAGCTAAGGCAAGCTCAGGTTTCCCTTCTGCCTCTACAGAAAGAAAACCTCTTAAATCAAAAACGGCTAAACTTTTTTCTACTGCACCGGAAAATCTAGGCAAGGTTGGAGTAATGGGCTTTGATGAATCCCAACCGAAAAAACCAGTATTTTCTTGTGGTTGACTTTCAGGTTCGACACGGCGGGGAACTTTTCTTTGCGGAGGCAGAACTGTTTTTTTCTTAACTACTGTCTGGCCAGTTACCAAGTAAGAATCTTTAATCTTTTTAAAACGCGCGGCTAAGGGGCTGCTCTCTAGGGCTAAGGGTGAGAGCCGCCAAGGATTAGCAGCTAAATCTAAAACAGCCTGCCGAAGCCGCCCCCTTCCCTTACCCCTAGCCTTAAACAGCACTTCAGCCACATCCAATTGCTCTATTGGCCTAAAAACTGTTAGGTCGGAAATTGCCACTAGGCCTGAGCTTTCTGCAGCAGCAAACAATAAGGCAGAGGTTTCGTTTAATAAGCTAAAATTTGCTCTTTCTAACGCTAAACGTCCGAGAATTCCAACAAATTTATAATGGCTGAGGTCTAAACCAAAAATTAAGCGGGCTTTTTCCATGGCCCGCAAGGAAAGCTCTACCCCTAAATAACCTTTGCTCAAAATTCTTTCAATGTCTTCTGCTGGCAGTTTAGAGCTGCTCCTAGCATAGGCTGAAAATTTTTGTCTGGCAGAAACTTCTATCGCTTTAGAAAAGATAAATGGAGTTGTACCAGGATCAAAAACCTTAGCAATGTAAAACATTAATTCTTCATCACTTAAACGCTCTCCTGGAACTGGGATTCCTCTCATCTCTCTCAATAATTCTAGTTTTAAGTTTTTAGCTTCCACGGCAACAAGTTGCTGATGTTTTCTTCTGAAAACCCCTACTTGAGCTAATTTGCCATTGGTGGGCTTAAGATAACCAAGCATAATCAAACCTTGCCTTCGCTGTGCTTCTAAGTTACTTTGATAAAAGTTTAGATAACGTTTCAAAATTACGGTCGTAAAGCCGGACAGAGATAAACGTGGCTCTGGATGATCGGCATCTCCAACCAAACAAGCCCGATAGGCTTCTGCTGCTTCATCTTTAGCCTCGACATAACTATGCCCGTTGGCCATTGCTTCAGCCCGACACAAAACCAGCAAAGACTCTTTTTGTGCTAGATAACGTGCTTTGGTTCGACAAGATTTTTCTTCAAGGGTATCAGCTAAGACCTGGGCTGCTGCTAAAACTTGCTGGGTATCAGGATAACTTCTGCGACACTGAAGGTTTTCCACCCCAAGACAATAATTAGCAGCATTTATATGTGCGGTTAGCAACGATTCAGGGTTTATTGTTTCCTGATGTTGGTCATAAGCCAGCCTAGGAGTAACAATAAAAATCTCGGGAGCAACAACAAATTTCCGATCAATCCCTAGAATATTCTCTGCGGCTCTTTGAGGGCTAACCCTGGTTAATATCTCGTAGATTGTCTCATTAAGAACAAACGGCTTAAAGACAAGGCCTGCTCGATTGGTTACCTCAATTGCCTTAAAAGCCGCCACCCTTTGCTCCAACTCCGTCTCCGTTAATAATAAGACCCGGCTTAGCTCACCATTAGGAAAGTGATGCAATAAAATAGTTCTTTTTAGCCCGGTATAATCAGTAACTACCGCCCGTAAGCCCTCTTCCTGCTTTTGCTCACGCACATATCTAACCAAAGCGGCCATGACAGGTTGAGCAATATTTCTTTTAGCTCGAGCCATTTCAGCTTTAACAATTTCTGCAACACGGCTTTTTTGATTGGAGAGAAAATCAACTTTAGACACAAAATCAGCCATTAACTCAAAGTTCTCAACAATTTGTTCATTAAAACTTCTTCCGTTCAGAAGCTGTAAGGCTTGGACTTCAATCTCTTTGGAGGTAAAGCCTAGGGTTTCTAATGATAATTGATATCTTCTATAACGCTGCTCCAGCTGACACAACTGTTGCTCAAACCTTGGCGATGGTGCATCTGCAAAAAGCACTTGCCCATAACCAGCAGCAAAAGCAAATAATAAAGGACTAACATTAACTCGCCCTATCCTTTTGCCGACTTCAGATTGAGTATGCCTGCGGCGCGCTCGCATGATCAGAGTAGTATTTGCTTCCATGCTTAGACTAGGTGTTTTAGAAACCTCAAAACTCATAGTGTATTTTCGCTAATTTTGAGGCAGAATTTCAGTAAAAATGAGGAAGTTGAGCAAAAATAAGAACTAGGACAAGGAGATAAAAATCATTATTTTGACCGGATTTTTATCTAGCGGGGGTGGGATTTTCCCGATGGTCACTATACTAAAATAATAATGGAATCATCGGGATCCCGACATTTCATTATTCTATGTATTAATGTTGTCGGGAGAACCTTTATAGAAAGTAGCGGGGGTGGGATTTGAACCCACGGCCTTCAGGTTATGAGCCTGACGAGCTACCAGGCTGCTCCACCCCGCGTCGATTATGTTATAATTGTAGCATGATCGGGATAAGCCTTCAACCAGAGCTGCGACAGACGCTGGAACTCATCCTCTCCCCCCGGATGCTGCAAACCCTAAAAATTTTGAACCTCCCCTACATGGAACTGGTCGAAAACATCAATCAAGCTGCCGAAGAAAATGTCATGATTGAGGTAGAACGGTATGACGAATACATTGAATTCGTTAAATATCTCAATTCGGACAGAAAAATCAAAAAAGAGGCTGATTTTACCGAGCTTCCCGGCCTAAAAAATATCAGCAATGTCAGCAAAACCCTGGAGCAACACCTCTTCGAACAGCTGGAATTGGAAGATTTAGAAGAAGATTATTACGAGATCGCTAAATTGATCATTGAAAATATCGATGATTTTGGTTATGTGATCGCTTATACCCGTTTACGCGAAAAGATCATGGCAGAATTTTCTGTCTCCCGGCCAACTGTTGATAAGATCTTAAAAATCATCCAAACCTTTGAGCCGGAAGGGGTTGGCGCCAGAGACGAAAAAGAATGCTTACTGATCCAAATCAACGAATACAATTTTGACAACGAAGAGTTGAAAACAATATTAACAAAAGTGGTGGAGAAGCATCTAAAAGATCTTGCCGAACAAAACTACCCGGCAATTGCCCAGGCCCTGGGTCTTCCCGAAAGCGGCGTGGTAGAAGTCGCTAATTTTATTAAGAGCAACCTCAACCCCAATCCTGGCGCGGCTTTTGGCGGGGAAATACTTCATATTATCCCCTCTTTTGCGGTAGAAGAAACAAAAGACGGCCTTAACATAGTTAATTTGGAAACTCGCTATGGCCCCAGCATTAACATCTCCCCACAATATTTAAAAATGATGGAAGATCCCAAAGCAGACGCCAAGACCAAAGAATTCTTGCAAGAGAAGCTCAAAGCCGCCAAGAATTTAATTGAAGATTTTTGCAAAAGAACTGCAACTTTAGAGAAAATTGTTCGAAGGATAATTGAAACCCAGGAAGCTTTTTTTAAAAAAGGAGCCAATGGTTTGCGGCCTTTGTCGCAGAAAAGCCTGGCTGATGAGTTTGGCCTGCATCCGTCAACTATCTCAAGGAGTGTGGCGGCCAAATATATTCAGACACCACAGGGCATGTTTCCCTTAAAACTGCTCTGTCCCAGGGGGCCTAAGGGGGTAACCGTTAATAGGATTAAAGCTATTCTGGCTGGTCTAGTCGAGAAAGAAGACAAAAGCAACCCTTTGTCAGATAGTCAGATAGCCAAGCAGATGGAAAAGGATGGCCTTAAAATTGACCGACGCACGATTGCTTATTATCGCAAAGAGTTAAAGATTGGTACAACAGAAGAGAGAAAAAAATAATGGCCAGAAAAAAAACGGAAAAAATTAATAAAGCCAAAATCCTGATCGTGGATGACGAAAAAAGCCTGCGCGACTCCATGCAAATGCTCTTGCAAGAAAAATACGATGTTTTCGTGGCTAAAACCGGCAAACAAGCCATTGAGATCGTTAAAACCAAACCCATTGATCTTGTCCTTCTAGATATCCGCATGCCGGAAATTGACGGCATTGAAGTCTTAAAAATTATCAAGGGCATTAATGAATCGATTGAAGTTATCATGGTCACAGCTGTTATTATGGTTAAAAAAGCGGTTCAGGCTATTCGCTTGGGTGCCTACGACTACCTGGCTAAACCATTTGATATTGAGACCCTGCAAGAACAAGTAGCCAAAGCCCTGGAAAAGAAAAAATTGACCCAGGAAAATCTTTCCCTAAGGCTATTGATGGAAAAAGACAATCAATTTGAGAAGATCGTTGGTAAGAGCAAAGAAATTAGGGCAATTTTTAAGATTATCGACGATGTGGCCAAAAGCAATGCCACCGTTTTGATCACCGGCGAATCAGGCACTGGTAAAGAATTGGTGGCTCGAGCCATCCACAACCGTAGCCCCAGAAAAGACAAGCTTTTTGTCCCGGTTAATTGCGCGGCCATCCCTGAAACCTTATTGGAATCCGAATTGTTTGGCCACGAGAGGGGCTCTTTCACCGGCGCCACAACCAGACAGATTGGCAAATTTGAGATTGCCAATGGCGGCACTCTCCTACTGGACGAAATTGGCTCCATGCCAATAATCATGCAGGCCAAATTGCTGCGCACTATTCAGGAAAGGGAAATTGAACGCATTGGCTCCGGTTATGCCACTCCTGTTGATGTCAGGATTATTTCGGCCACCAACTCAAATTTGCGTCAGGAAATAAAAAATTATAAATTCCGGGAGGATCTTTTTTATCGTTTAAATGTTATTCCTATCCACATCCCTCCCCTAAGAGAAAGGCGCGAAGATATTCCTATCTTAGTCAATCATTTTCTACAAAGATACAGTCGTGAGTTCGGCAAAAAAATCAAGGGGATGAAAAAATCAGCCCTAGATTTATTGACTGAGTATGATTGGCCTGGTAATATCCGTGAACTGGAAAATTTAATTGAAAGGTTAGTCGTGCTAACCAAAGAAGAACTGATTGGCACAGAACACCTGCCCGTGGAAATAAGTGGTCAATCTCAAACAGAAACAGACCTGAATAACGGTAACTTTTTTGAAGCAGTACGTAAATTTGAGGCCAAGTTTATTCAAAAGGCCCTGCAAAAGAGCAGCGGCAAAAAGAGCCAGGCAGCCAAGCTGCTCGGCATCCACCGTAACACTCTCAGCAACCTGGAAAAGAAACTTAGCTTGGAAGATCGCACATGAACTTGTGCAACCAAGCGTTGATTTGCCCTTAAGCTTGTGCTAAAGTGCCACTTTGACCCTGGTAATAACCTTGCTAATATAGTTATGTCGAAGATCAAATTAGTAAGGAGGAAAAAACAATGGATACTCAACTAAGCAAACAAAAAAGCACCTGGACCCCGGCCAAGGAATTTTTACCGATTATTTTAGGCAAAGAGATTGGTGATGAGCTGGAAGAAAAAGATTTGGTCAAGATTGAACTTTTTGAGAAGGGACTGGCTCAAGAGCTCAAGAAAGATGACACCATCAATCAGGCTATCAAGAAAATTGTTAAAATGGCTCTCGCAGCAGAATTTGGCCCTTCACTAGTAGCAGCTAAAGGCGCTCAAGGCATGATCGAAACCATCTGCCGGGGCATTACCGGAGACGCAGAGCTACGCAAACAAGCCTTAATTATTATTGATCGCTTTGCTCAAGACCAAGCTAAAGTCTAATAATGCAAACTATTTTAGTTGTTGACGACGAAGTTTCCATTCGCGAGTCCTTCTCGTTAATCCTGGAAGGACAATACAACCTACTCATGGCCGCTTCAGGGGAAACCGCTCTAAAAACCGTTACCGACCAAAAAGTTGACCTGGCCTTTCTTGATGTACGCATGCCTGGCATGGATGGGATTGCCACTTTAAAAAGGCTAAAAGAAATTGATCCCAACCTTGAGGTTGTCATGGTGACCGCTGTTAATGACGTTAAGAATGCTTCAGAAGCTGTTAAGTTGGGGGCTTGTGATTACGCGGTCAAACCTTTCGATGTTCAGCGCATTCTTAAACTAGCCGAACAAATCTTAAGAAAAAAGAATATCCTAAAAGAGGGCGACCTGGCCAAACAAAAAGCTGGTCGTGATCTTTTTCGGTTAATTGGCAACAGCGAAAAGATTAAAACTATTGCCAGAACGATTGAATCAATTGAGGGGGATGAGCCGGTTTTGCTGGTTGGAGAACATGGCACAGAGAAAGAATTAATTGCCAATCTGATCCATCAAAAAAGTAGCCGTGCCAAAACAAAACTGCAAAGCCTTAATCTCTCGCCTGCTCTTTCAACTCAGCAATTAAAAAGCTTGTTTTACGGCCGCACCTCCGGCTCCAGCACTGTTGATCTCCGGGCCAAGAATAGTCTCTTTGATGAAACCAAAGGAGGCACTTTATTTATTAACAATCTGGAATCACTCCCCGAAGAGATCGCCAAGGTTATTGCTGCCAAAGAATTTTCTCGCCTTGGCTCTAATCGTCAAGCAGCTACTCCGGTTAAAGTTAATATTACTACCAGATTCATTGGTGGAGCAACCCAATCCCTGGCAGAAAAAAACCAAGCTATTTTTAATTTCTTTTCTACGGTACTAATTCAAATTCCGCCCCTACGAGAAAGGACTTCGGATATTCCGCTCTGGATTAACCATTGCTTAGAAAAATACAATCAACTCTACGCTAAAAAAATCAAGCTGGCTCCGGCCGCCTTGCAGGTATTATCCGACTATGACTGGCCAGGTAATGTTGACGAGTTGGAGGGCTTAATTGAACGCCTAGTCCTGACTTGTTCCGGCTTTTTAATCGAAGTTAACGACTTGCCTTTTGAACTGGTTTTAAAAACTGGTAGTGAAGCCGGCAAAGATTATTTAAGTTTATTTGAAGCTGCTTACGTCCAAAAAGTTTTCAATATCAACAAGCAGGACAAACAAAAAACCGCCAGCGACCTCGGCATTAACCACTTGGTTTTGGAGACGAAACTGTAGAGGGAATCTGCCGCGGGCCGGAATCGAACCGGCATGGCTTATTCAACCGAGGGATTTTAAGTCCCTTGCGTCTACCAATTCCGCCACCGCGGCATCAACTAGCTTTATTTTACCAAAAGCCCTTTAATAAGTTCGCGACCAAACCCACTCTTAAAATACTTCTCTTTTTCTCTCGCTTCTTGCCTCGTAGAACAAACCTCGGTATGCAACAATCTAAAAGGAATTCTCTTCCTTGTTGATCTTTCATACCCTGCATTATGTCTTTTTAGTCTTGCCTCCAAATCGGAAGTCATCCCGATGTATAAGCCGCTATCTTTTAAGCTCTGCAAGATATAAACAGTATACTGATCTTTCACTCAAATTTTAAGTCCCTTGCGCCTGCCTGCCGGCAGGCAGGTCTACCAATTCCGCTTGTCCGCCGTAGGCGGACCACCGCGGCATACTAAAGAATAACCTTGTAGGCTGTCTCACCACTCTTGATCAAACCCAACCTGGTCCTGGCTAATTTCTCAATATAGTTATTGCTGCTTAGATCAGTAAGACGATCTTCAAGTTTCCGAGAACGTTGCTCTTCTTTAACCGTGTTTTGTTGCGCAACTCTAAACTCTCGCCTTAAATCCAGATTCCCAATTATATCCTGCCTAATAAGAAAAATAAAGTAGACTATCACTAAAACAAACAGTAACCAGCCTAATCTCTTCATAATAACTCAAACAAACCTTTGAAAAGTAATGCGTAATGCGTAATGTGAATAGGAAATAAAAAAAAATCATTACCGGTAAAATTTATCATTAAAACCCCAGTAATCCAAGATACCAACCTAGTATCGCCTGGCCAAAGAATAACGTCACCAGCCCGCCAACAACCAAGGCAGGACCAAAAGGCACTGCATCCGCCATATTTACCTTGCGAAAAATTAAGAGTGGAAGTATTACTAAGGCGGCAAAAAGATAGGCTACAAAAATTACCAGTAAAACACCTTGCCAACCGAACCAGGCCCCTAAAAATGCCGCTAAATATAGGTCCCCTTCCCCAACAGCATCCTTTTTGAAACAAAACTTACCTAATTTGGCAATTAAGAAAAACAGGCCAAAACCCAACAAGGCCCCTAAGAAGCTCGACAAAACATTCCCCCTAAAAAGGTTGAAGAATAATCCAAGAATAATCCCCGAAAAACTAATCACGTCAGGAATAAGCTGATGTTCCAGATCAATAAATAAGACCACCATCGTCAAACCAAGGAAGACGGCATAAGCAACGAATTCCGGCCAGAATAAAAATGGTGGAAATTTCACGGCCACAGCAACAAACAAAAGTCCTGTGACCAACTCAACCAAGGGATAGCGCCAAGAAATAACTGCCTGGCAATAACGACATTTACCCCGCAGGGAAAGATAGCTTAATACCGGAATTAAATCAAAAAAACCTAATTTATTATCACAGTTAGGACAATGCGAGGCAGGAAAAACAACTGATTTGTCTAGCGGCAAACGGTAGATACAGACATTTAAAAAACTACCCATGACTGTTCCAATTATAAAAATTAAGGCTAGGGTTGACATCAAGATAGGGAAATTATATAGTAAACTCAAATTCAAGTCAAAAAGTGGTAAAGGAGATTTATAATGAATATTAATGAGCTCTTAAGCAAGCTAACAGTCTCAAAGGCTTCCGACCTTATTTTGGTCGATGGTAATCCCCCTTACCTGCGCATCGCTAATAGCTTAATCCAACAAGGCAGTAACCCACTCTCTACCCGTAACGTTGAAGACCTAATCACCCCATTGCTGTCCAAAGAATTAATGGATGAATTCAAGAAAACTAAAGAGCTTGATTTTGCCTACGAAGATCAAGGCAGTCGCTACAGGATAAATCTTCATTTTCAAATGGGCAACATGGCAGCGACAATTCGCCGCATTCCCAAAGAAATACCTACCCTGGAACAGCTCTCTTTACCAACAATCGTTAAAACATTAACAACTCTTGAACGAGGCTTGGTGCTGGTAACCGGGCCAACCGGCTGTGGCAAATCAACCACCCAAGCCGCCATGATTAACGAAATAAATTCAACTCGACAAGCACATATTATCACCATCGAAGATCCCATTGAGTTTGTGCACCAAGCTAAGCTCTCTGTTATAGAGCAAAGAGAAGTTGGCCTAGACACGGTCTCTTTCAACGAAGCCTTAAAGAGAGTTTTACGACAAATCCCAGACATTATTTTAATTGGAGAAATGCGTGATCTAGAATCAATCCAAATGGCAATTACTGCGGCAGAAACTGGCCATTTAGTCATTGCCACTCTGCATACCCAAGACAGTTCCCAGTCAATAGACAGGATGATTGATGTTTTTCCTCCCCATCAACAAACACAAATCCGCACCATGCTTTCCCTGACAATTCAAGGGATCATTTCCCAACAACTTATACCTAGAAAAGATAGTAATGGCTTAGTCCTAGCTATGGAAGTAATGGTGGCCAACCCAGCCATCAGAAATATCATCCGCAAAGGTGGCACCCAAGATCTTTACTCAATGATTGAACTCGGCTCCCAAATTGGCATGCAAACCATGGATAGCTCACTTAAAAAATTGGTCAATGAAGGTAAAATAGACAAGAATGAAGCCCTGGCTAGAACTCTACATCGTGAGCAAATGGAAAAATCTTTGAGTGGTTCTGCCTAAATTTTTAATTAAAAAAACGCCCAAACAAAAGAATATTAACCATATTCGCAACCTTATTTGTGATCATTCCATTCACACGGTTTGTGAATCAGCTAAATGCCCTAATATCGGCGAATGTTTCTCCCAGAACACGCTAACTTTCATGATTCTGGGGAATAGCTGTACACGAAATTGCAGCTTCTGCGGAATTAGCAAGGGATCCCCTTCCCCTGTTGATCCAGAAGAACCAAAAAGAATCGCTCGAGCCGTAAAAAAACTGGGTCTCAATTATGTGGTTATTACCTCTGTCACTCGCGATGACTTGCCTGATGGCGGAGCAAGCCATTTCGCTGCCGTCATCAACGAGCTACAAGCTACTAACAACGAGATACTAACAGAAGTTCTCATCCCTGACTTTCAAGGTAACGAAACAGCTTTAAAAGTAGTTTTAGCTGCTAGGCCATATGTGCTAAATCATAATATCGAAACTGTGCCTAGGCTTTATCCAAAAATCAGACCGCAAGCCAACTATCAACAGTCATTAAACCTGATTAGAAAGGCAAAAACACTAAAGAAATCAACACTTTACACTAAAAGTGGCTTTATGGTAGGATTGGGTGAACGAAGAGAAGAAATTATTGCTGTTTTAGAAGACTTGAAAAATACGGATTGTAACATAGTCACTATAGGGCAATATCTTCCTCCCTCGCGAGAACATCTTCAGCCAGAAAGATACGTGCATCCTGACGAGTTTAACGAATTCCAAAAGGCTGGGGAAAAAATGGGTTTAAAGGTTTTTGCCGGACCATTTGTGAGAAGTTCATATCAAGCAAAAAAGGTTGTAAATAATGAATAAATTTAAGCTGGCTGACCGACTCGCTAATCTACCAATCTACATTTTTGCGCTTTTGGATGGGCTCAAGGCTGAAGCCAGCGCACAAGGCCAAGACTTAATTGATTTAACAATTGGGGCCCCAGATCATCTCCCCCCTCAAGAAGCTATTGACGCTCTAATTAAAGCCCTAAAGGAACCGGTTAGTCATAAGTATTCTAGTTTTGAAGGTGATCCAGACTTTTTAGCTGCAGTGATAGATTGGTGTAAGAAACAATATAATATTAAAGTTGAGAAAAACGAAATCGCTACCCTGGTTGGCAGCAAGGAAGGGTTAGTTCACTTCTATTTTGCTTATCTAAACCCCGGAGACACACTTTTAGTGCCCATGCCAATTTATCCTTCTCACTTTCGCGGCCCGATATTAGCTGGAGCAGAACCAATTGTTTTGCCAACTTCAGAACAGAATGGTTTTCTACCCGACCTGGATCTAATTGACGATAGCATTGCCGACAAAGCCAAGATTTTAACCCTAACCTACCCGACCAATCCAACAGCTGCAGTTGCCACTAAAGAATTCTTTGTTAAGGCCGTAAAATTTTCCAAAAAGCACAATTTGATTTTAATCCATGATTTTGCTTATGCCGAATTATATTTTGATAATCAAAAACCTATCTCCTGTCTCTCAATTCCTGGGGCTAAAGATGTTTGTATTGAGTTCCACTCATTCTCTAAAACCTTTGGCATGGCTGGCTGGCGATTAGGCTTTGCAGTTGGTAATCCAGAGTTAATTACTGCCTTAAAAAACATTAAAACCAATCTCGATTATGGTCCTTTTGCTGCTACGGTTAAGGCAGCCACCGCAGCTATGAAAACTAATCAGGAATATTTAGAAAAAATGAGAGCCGGCTATCAAACAAAACGCGACATATTTGTAGACGGACTCAACAGCTTGGGCTGGAACCTAAAAAAGCCTGCTGCTACTTTCTATCTTTGGGCTCCTGTGCCAGAAGGTTTTACTGCCATGTCTTTTACCAAACATCTCTTAAAAGAAACTGGGGTAGTTGTTTCCCCAGGGGTGGGTTTTGGTAAATTGGGAGAGGGTTACTTTCGCGTTGCTTTAGTCGACTCTGATGATAAAATCAGGGCAGCAATCGAACGACTGAGAAAGGCAGGTATCAGATATGCATAACAAGCCTGTGATTGGGGTTACAATGGGAGACCCAGCTGGTATCGGTCCTGAAGTTTGCGCTAAGGCTCTCATCAGCCCTGAAGTTGAGTTGATTGCTAATTGTGTAGTAATCGGTGACCGCAAAGCCATGAAAGAAGCTTTAAGGGTGGCAAAAATTGCCAACGTAGAAATAAATCCTATTAATAAAGTTTCCGAGGCCAAGTTTGTACGCGGTAAAATCAATGTTTTGGATCTGGCTAATGTGCAAATTTCCAAGTTAAAACCTGGACAAGTTTCTAAGGCCGCGGGAAAAGCCTCTTTGGAGTACATTGAAAAAGCTATCTGTCTGGCCAAAGACGGGAAAATCGATGCTATTACTACTGGGCCAATTAACAAAGAGGCTATTAACAAAGCTGGCTCAAAATTCCAGGGACATACAGAATTACTGGTGGAACGAACCAAGGCTAAAAAGCATGCCATGATGTTTGTTTCTGACACTCTTTGGGTTGTGTTAGTGACAAAACATCTTCCCTTGCAAGAAGTCAGCAAAAACATTGATAAAAATAAAATCGTTGATTGCATTAAGCTGGCCCATGAAACAGTTTTAAAATTAAGAGGCAAAAAACCCAAGATTGGGGTAGCTGGCTTAAACCCACATGCCGGTGAAGCCGGTTTATTTGGTGACGAAGAGATTAAAACCATTGCCCCAGCCGTAGAAGAAGCCAAAAAAATGGGCATTAACGTTAAAGGTCCAATTGCTCCGGACGCTATTTTTTACTTGGCCAAGGTTGGCATGTTTGATATTGTGATTGCCATGTATCATGACCAGGGTTTGATCCCTTTAAAGCTTTTATCTTTCAATCGTTCAGTTAATGTAACGGTTGGATTGCCAATAATTAGAACTTCTGTTGATCATGGCACTGGGTTTGATATTGCCGGCAAGGGTTGGGCTAAGCCACAAAGCATGATTGAGGCCATTAAGGCCGCAACTTTTTTTGCCAAGAGCAAATGAATCCTACCTTAGCAGAAGTAACTAGACAATTACTACAGGTTTACGGTCGTTACCCACGCAAAAGACTCGGCCAACACTTTCTCACCGACCCTCAAGTTGTACAGCGAATCATTCAAGCGGCAGAACTATCCAAAGACGATCTGTTGGTTGAGATCGGTTCTGGTCTGGGAGTAGTTACCACAGAACTTGCCAAAGCAGCTTACCAAGTCATTGCCATTGAAATTGACAAAGAATTATTACGTATTAGCCGAGACATTCTCAAAGATTTTAACAATGTTAGTTTTGTTGGCCAGGACATCCTTAAAACTGATTTGCATGAATTAGTTTTAGGCCGCAGATATAAAATCATCGGCAACCTCCCCTACTATATTACTGCCCCAATCGTGGAACAGATCTTGAAAGCCGCTGACAAACCAGAAGTGGCAGTTATTATGGTGCAAAAAGAGGTGGCCGAAAGAATGGTTGCCACACCAGGAACAAAAAAATATGGTTCGTTTTCTATTTTTACACAATTCTATGCCGAAGTAGAGATTAATTCTTTTGTTTCTAAATCTTCTTTTCATCCCTGGCCAGAGGTTGGTTCAGCAGTTGTCACTTTAAAACCTCATAAAACCCCAAAATATAAAGTCAAAGACGAAAAGTTGTTTTTTGACATTATGCATGCAGCCTTTCAGCAAAGAAGAAAGATGCTCAGGAGCCCACTCTCTGAATACAACCTCGAAGAAGCAGGCCTCGACCTGACCCGCCGACCAGAAACGCTTTCTATCGAAGAATTTATTAAATTAGCTGGGGCGGCTAAACCTTAATCCTCAAAGGCAGAATCAAAGTATTATTATTAACTGAAGTTGTTTCTTCGCCAACAATATTATTAGCTGTGTTGGTATTTGGATCATAAATTTCGTATTGAACCAAAGGCTTAGTTTATCAAGCACTTTAGAAACCTGTACGCGAGTATTGCTAACCCTCCCAGTCCCTGCCCAATTCCCTCCAGCAACATATTTTGATCTTTGAGTTTGGGGCGTTGATGCGCTTTGCTCTTTCTGTTAATAGCGCGCCCATGTGCTTTATGGGACAAATAATATCTTTTGTGAACTGGTGGACCATTACGATTAAGCTCTCGATAGATTGTGCTACGGTCACAACTGAGAACTTTAGCTATTTCTGTCTTTTTCTTCCCTTCCGCAACCAAGACACTAAGCAGCTCACGTTTTTCATCTGTTAAGTGCGAATACTGTTTGCTCACTTGGGTCCCCTCCATTTCTTATTCTAACCCAAGTGTTGCACTTAATTATTAAACTAGTGGAAAAGTAAATTGTCTCTTTCTGCTATAATATAATCATGAAAACAATAATTGCGATTGCTTTTGGCGGCGCGCTCGGAGCATTATCCCGCTATGCTGTCTCCTGGTTTACTTTCAAACATATTAAGACCTTCTTCCCTGTGGGAACCCTGACAGTTAACCTGATTGGTTCGTTTTTAATTGGTCTGCTGTGGGGTTTATTCGCAGAGATCAAGATTCCCTCCAGCGTGAGAATCTTTCTCCTGATCGGTTTCCTGGGCTCTTTTACCACTTTTTCCGCTTTTACTTTAGATAATTATGCCATGTTTAAAGAGGGGAAAGTTTTAGCGGCTTTTACTAATATATTTATCACTAATTTTCTCTGTTTGGCTCTGACTTTTGCTGGGATCATGCTGGCAAAGTCATTAACACGTTAAGTCCAACCAAAAGCAAAACTCAGCAACAGAACTCCTTTAAGACTTAAAAAGATTCTTAACAATCAGCCGCTCTCTAATAAAACCGAAGAAGCTTGTTCGGCTTCCACATTAATATTTATATAAAATAAAAAAAAATCACATTGTTCAGATCACTACTGTCCCAACGACTCGGAAACCAGCGAATAAACTTCGCGGTTCCCTCGTGGTTTTTGGAATCCGCGACGTTCAGTCGCAGGATTCCATTTCAAAGCCCTACAAACCTTACTTCTTCTATATCCCCTGACTATCAAGCATTACAACGTTTTTATCCCGTCAACGTTGGGACACTAGTGTGTTCAGATGAAAATATTTTCAAAGTATTTTGATTTTGAGTGAAATTTCCTGGGGGGGCTGTCGATAATGGTTTAGGAGCGCGAAGCCGCCTCAGGCGGCTGAGTCTATGTTCATATATGACAATGAGAACAACAAAATTAAAGCTGGCATTATGTACTGTGGGGAACATTCTCAATAGAAACCTAAATCCTGGTTCCATACAACCAGGAAAAGGACGGCTCAAAGCATTATCCCGATACATATTAGAAAAAAAAGGGGCTCCTTCAGGCACCTTTGTATACGAATACCCTTACATGAGAGATGTCGTTGAAAGGAGAGACATAGTTATAACAGATAGGCGTCAAAGCAATGAGAAAAAATTTATGCCTGAAATATGGATAGAGGGGAGCTGGACTAGAGGAACCCACTATTTCTTTGCCGACAGAAAATTCTCATATTCTGCTAAAACAGGGAAAATTACTCCTCTTGAAGAACAAAAAAACGAATATGAAAAAAAAGTTTTTATTTCAAGCTTTATCTCTGCTATTGGCTTGGTTGGCCTCGGTTGGGGAGCGATCGGTCTCGGATATACCACTCTACCCTGGTTATTTTTAGGGTTCGGGTTAATAAAAAACTGTCATTTTGTCTTCAGATCTTTATTTGGAAAGTATTAATACCAATCCCTAGCTAACAGTACAAATCCCGCTCCCCTTTTTCAATACGAACCAATCGTTCTTGCACCATCTGTTTAACTTTGGGATCATTGATCTTATCTAAAGCCCCTTGAATCGCTTTTTCGCCAGCCTTTTTAGTTGCTTCAGAAGAATAATCTTCCAAGTATTCTTTTAAGGTTAAAAGCGCATTGGGCGTGCAATATTTACGGATAAAACCAGGAATCGCAAATTCCATAAACTGCTCACCTGTGCGGCCTAAACGGTAGCAGGAGGTACAGAAAGAAGGAGTATAGCCATCTTCCAGCAAACCACGCATAACTTCATCTAAAGAACGAGTATCACCAAGTTTGAATTGCTGACGATCTGACTCCTGTTCCACTTTGGCATCAGAATAACCACCCAGCTCAGTTCTTGAGCCAGCATCAATTTGCGAACAACCCAAATCAATAACTTCTTTTCTTATCTGCGGGTTTTCGCGGGCGGTCAGAATCAGCCCAGTATAAGGAACCGCCAGACGCAGAATGGCTACCAGCCTTTTAAAATCATCGTCAGAGACTAAATATTTACTCGAGATATCACAACCCTGAGCAGGTTGAAAACGAGGGAATGAAATCGTATGAGGGCCAACATTAAACTTTTTCTCTAAATGGATAGCATGGGAAACCAAACCCATCACTTCAAATTTCCAATCATAGAGGCCAAATAAGGCTCCGATCCCAACATCATCTATACCAGCTTCCTGCGCCCGATCCAACCCATCTAAGCGCCACAAATAATCGGCCTTTTTACCTGAGGGATGATAGTATTTATAAGTTTCCTGATGATAGGTTTCTTGAAAGATCTGATAAGTACCAATCCCCGCTTCTTTTACTTTTTTGAAACCTTCAACAGTTAATGGTGGCGCGTTGATGTTGACCCGCCTGATCTCTCCCCTATCCTTCTTGGTGGCATAAGCAATTTGCACTGTTTTTGCAATAAAGTCAGCATCATATTTAGGATGTTCGCCATAAACTAAGATTAAGCGTTTATGACCACGAGATTCCAAAGTCTCAATTTCTGTTTTTAATTCGCTGTCGGACAATGTCCTTCTACGCGCATCTTGATTAGAAACCCGAAACCCACAATATTTACAATCATTGGTACAATCATTGCCAATATAAAGTGGGGCAAAAAGCACAATACGGTTACCATAAATATCTTCTTTGAGTTTCTTGGCTCCTTGGAAAATCTCTTGAATTAACCTTGGGTCAGTGGTATTTAAAAGCGCAGCGACTTCATTAAGCTCTAACCTTTTCTTGGAAAGTGATTTTTGGATTATTTCTCTAACCATGGCTCGCTGGCTACTGGTTTCACGGAGCAAATTATTAATTAGTTTTTCATCAATAAATGACTGCATAACTGGTCCTTATGAGAGACAGTAATGAACCCACCACCACTGTTAGTGGTGGTATCTCACCCCGCCCATAACTTTGCCTGATTCTTCATCATTTCTTTCTCTGCATGCATTTCTATATATTTTCTGATTGTTTCCTCATCGATCCCCACCGTCGAAACAAAATACCCCCTCACCCAAATGTGCTGCCCCCAATATCGTTTGCCTATTTCTGGATACCTTTCAACCAAACGTTTTGCGCTCTTCCTCTTTATTTCTTGCATTACGTGTGCCACCGAATGTTTCGGTGGTATCTGCATAGCCAGATGCAAATGATCATCCGCTATCTCCCCCTTCAATATTTCAACTTCCAGATTTTCGCATTCCTGCATAAGCACCATTTTCAGATATTCCTTAATGTCCCCCACCAATATCTTCAGCCGGTACTTGGGTATCCAAACTACGTGATACTTACACTCCCATACCGTATGCCCACCTTTTTCGTACTTATCCCATTGCTCTAACACATTATTATTGTACCACCAGCGTTGCTGGTGGACAAAAGGTGACCACCGCTGTTAGCGGTGGTTTTTCTCTGAATAAAATTTAATATTCTTGATCATATCAAGAGTATTGTGAATTTAATCACCTTAGTCCTTTGCTCAATATTAAAATTTAACTTGAAAATATTAGTGGGTGTAAGTAAAATTAACACATCAGTAAAGCTTTAAGGAGGAAAACAAAATGATTGATCGAAAAATATTGTTAGCCGAAAAAGACCTGCCCCAAAGATGGTACAACATTGCTCCTGATTTAAAGACCCCTCTTTCGCCCCCACTTCATCCGGCCACCCACAAACCACTAGGGCCGGAAGATTTGGCACCAATTTTTCCCATGGCCTTAATTGCCCAAGAAATGACCATGGATCCCTGGGTAGAAATCCCCAATGAAGTTATGGAAATATTAAAAATTTGGAGACCAACCCCTTTGGTTCGCGCCTTAAGCCTGGAAAAAGCTTTAAACACGAAAGCCCACATTTATTATAAAAATGAAAGTGTTTCTCCTGCTGGCTCGCACAAACCCAACACTGCAGTAGCCCAGGTTTATTACAACAAACAAGAAGGGGTCAAAAGAATTGCCACTGAAACAGGTGCCGGCCAATGGGGATCAGCCTTATCTTTTGCCTGTAAATTATTCGACCTAGAATGCCAAGTCTATATGGTTCGCGTAAGTTTTGACCAAAAGCCATACCGCAAATTATTGATTCAAAGTTGGGGCGGAAAAATTGATCCCTCACCAAGCACTATTACCAAATATGGCCGTGCTGTTCTAGCGAAAACCCCCCAAAGCACTGGCAGCTTAGGCATTGCTATTTCCGAAGCAATTGAAGATACTGTTGGCCGAGAAGACACTAAATATTCTCTTGGTTCTGTTTTAAATCACGTCATGCTGCATCAAACGGTAATTGGGCTGGAAGCAATTGAGCAACTGAAATCTATTGGTGAAAAAAATCCCGATGTGATTATTGGCTGTGTGGGCGGCGGCTCCAACTTTGCCGGTTTAGCTTTCCCGTTTTTAAAAGATAAGTTAAAAGGTAAAACCAACCCAAAGGTTATTGCTGTTGAGCCAATGGCCTGTCCTACCCTAACCAAAGGTTTGTTCGAATATGATTTTGGTGATACAGCGGGAATGACCCCCTTAGTCTTAATGTACACACTTGGACATGATTTTATTCCTCCTGGAATTCACGCTGGCGGCTTGCGCTATCATGGTATGGCACCTATAGTTAGTAACCTGGTTAAAGATAAAGTTGTGGAAGCCAGAGCTTATCACCAAACAGATTGTTTTAAATCTGCCCTGCTCTTTGCGCAAACAGAAGGGATCTTGCCAGCTCCGGAAACTTCACACGCTATTCATGCGGCTATTGAAGAAGCCAAACACGCTAAAGAAGGACAAGTTATTATCTTTAATTTGAGCGGCCATGGACATTTTGACCTGTCATCTTATGATGCATATCTTTCCAACAAATTGGAAGATTATGAATATCCCATGGAAAAAATCAAAGAAGCGCTAAAAGCAGTGCCCAAGATTTAGCTAAAACCCAAATCAGTTGGCGCGCAGCTGGGGTTAGTTTACTCTTGCGGCATAATTGAAAGCGTAAAAATATTTCTGCCAGCTGGAATCGGAAGAAGCATAACTATTATCAAAAACAAAATAATCAACCAGAACTTCTCTCAAGCGACTCAATTCTTTTAAGCGGGGATAAGTGGTCTGCAGCCCTATACTTAAGTCCAGTAGCTCAAGGATTCTTTCAAAAGCAAGTTGGCCATAAGCAACATTACCTTTATTACGCCATTTGATGGCTCTTTCTACTTCTGAACCGATATTAGCCATTTGCTCACAAAGCGTAAACTTTTGCCATTTACCCGCAGCTAATTGTTGATGCTGAATATTCATTTTTGCACCAATTTGCTAACTATTTGAACTATTTTTTCTCTTATCTGCGAATCTTCTACTCCACGAGTACGATTGTTTTGAGCGGGTCGCAGATTGATCATCGAATCAAACTCAATCCAGTCATCGCCCTCAAGATCCGGATATAGGTTGATTCCCCATAAATCCTGATTTTTTGAACCATCTTGAAGTAGCAGCGCTTCTTCGTCTGAGTGCAATTCTGCATCAACAGCCATTATCTGACGTTCCACATCAACAACAGCTTTTATCATGTTGCCAAACATGTTTTTGGCCATATCGTTAAGCGTGGAAATTGTTATTGGCTGGGTAATAATCTTCATTATACTTACCATTATATATTAAAGCAGAAGGGGGCTCAATCTATTAGATCCCCAAATCTGTTGGCGCGCGGCCGATTGAGCGAAGAAGAGACAAAGTGGTTTCAATCTGTTCTTGAATGCCTTCATTAGAATGAGCCCGATTAGGATAAATTGAATAATTTTTAGAATATTCTTCTGGCGTTACATTTAACATTACCGAATTAGCCCCAGCCATTAGACCTAATTCACGAGCTTCTGGGTCTAAAGTTTCAAACCCAGTTGTCACCAGGATCTTGGCATTAACAGGATCAGCTAAACGAGCAACTGCCAGAACTTTTAAAATATCTTTGGTTGGCGGCGGTGGTGTTTTGGCCAATGGGGTGCTGGGATGAGGCAAGAATGGCCCAAAAGTGTACATCTCTGTGTGTAAACTTCGAGTCAGTAGAATATCTCTTAATAAATCTTCTTTAGTTTGCCCTGGTAAACCAATCAAGCCACCGGTAATAATCAAGTAACCAAGTTTATAGGCTTCTTCCAAGTGGGCTAAGCGTGATTTTAACTCCCGACCAGGATGAAGTTTTTTATAAACTTCTAAGTTGGAACTTTCAAAGCGCATTAACAATCCCCTAGCCCCTGCTTCATAGAGTCTTTTCAAACCAACAAGACCAACCTCGCCGCAACTAATGAAAATCAGACAAGGCCAGCGCTTTTTTATGGTTGAGACAATTTCAACCAGGTCGTCAACAGAATAATGAGTGTCCTCTCCGCTCTGCAGAACTAAAGCCTGGAACCCATACTGATTAATTGCCGTGTCAGCTGCAGCAAATATCCCTTCTTTGCTCATGCGATAGCGTTTAACTTCTTTGTTGTGAGTAGAAATACCACAATAAGCACAGGCTTGATTGCAATAGTTAGAAAACTCAATAATTCCATGAACACAACAAGAATTTTTTAGATGTTTTTGGCGCAAGAAGTTTGCGAATTTATAGAGTAATTGGATTTCTGAGTCTTTTTCTAAGTTAAGCAAATAAAGCAGTTCAGAATCTTTTAAAACTGCGCCATCAGCTGCCTTATCAAGGATAATTGTTAGCTTTTTATCCAAACCTTTTTCTTCGAGATCAAGTTTTGACAAGCGCAGATCAACTTCCTGCAGATCAAAAAATGTTTCTTTCCAAACTGCGAGGATTGAGAGGGCTTCAGCCTCGGGAAGTTTTTTGATTATATAGCCACCTTGAGCATAAATATAATCGCCTGCCTTGAGATCATCAATCTCATTAATCGCTTGTTTTTCTTCACCGAAATACGAGATTTTGGCGATTTTATCTATTATTGAAGTAACTTTTCCTGGAATGGCATAACACATTATTATTCTCCGTCAAATGAAACTAGCCTCAACTCCCTTGTTGGACTCTTTTCAATGGCAATCTCAGCCCCCTCAACAATCGTCCCTTTGGCATGCTCAACAAAATAATGTCGCAGGATGTCCTCGTTTATTTCAGTAAACTCGCCCATCTTAAGATAGACCTTGGCGACTTTTTTAATCTTATTTTCCCCAGCGTGCTTTACAATATCAGCCAGCAAATCATTCAACAAGTGCATTTCGTGCATATAATTTAGCCTCCTACTTTATCAATAAAATAACCCAGCAAACTTCCCAAAATTAAAGTCATGATTGAAATTGGGATCAAACTAATTGGCTCTTGCCAGGCAATTAAAACTGCAACAGGGATTAATACTAGGAACGAAATTAAAACTCCCTTTAAAACACTGGGAAGCTTAAGATTGGATGTCGCAATTAGCAAACCGACCACTACCCACAGGGAAAAAGCTGATAAATTAGCATCCCAAGTCAATCCTTGAATTATCATGGGAGTTACATCAATAATCCCGGCAATTGTTCCGAAAATAAGGCCAATCTTCATTTTGTTCATACCTTTACCTCCCTGACAATAAATAGCCCGTTATAAGCCCTTGAATTATTGACACCATAAACATTGCGACTAATATACACAATGATACTGGCAGCTTAAACTCTTTTCGACCCATCTTAATAAAAAACAGATGAATAATAAAAGCGCCTATCCCGCCCAAAGCAAGCAATAAAGATAAGATCAGGCCAACAAAAGATTGCTCAAAAACCAAAACAAGCCCATAAAGGATAAAAACCAGAAGCGGAAAATGAATAATTAGAAAACCAGAAATTCCTCCTGGCAATTTAAAGAGGTTCCATTCTTGCCAATAAGCGGAATCAATTTCATGGTTTATCAATAAGACGGCATTAATAAAATACAACCAGAATAAAATTCTCCACATAAATTACTCCTTGTTAGCCTCAACTTCTAACCGGATCATTTGGACATGAGCCAAACCTTTATCATCCAAGGGATATCGACTAAGATACTCATTGATTAGTTGATTGATAAATTCTGCCTGAAAGTTCTGCGGAATTTTTTCTATATACGGCATCCAGGTGGTACTAATCCAGGCAAACATTCCCGTTTTTCCTTGCTGAACCATATCCTTGGGTATTAATTCAACCCTTCTGGCCTTAAGACCAACCTGTGCCAACCATTTTTCATATTCCTCCACCCCATAAAATCCAAAAGGGGAAACAAAATCCTTAAAAAAACTGCTCCATTTACCACCGGCCATCAGCTCTTCAGCAATCTTAAGCATTTCACCGGCATTGCCCCTGCCGCCCATTTGCAATAAAACTTCTCCGCCTGATTTCAAACTATTTTTTATTCCCTTTAAAACTGACAAGTGGTCAACAACCCAATGTAGCGCTGCATTGGAAAAAACAAGATCAAATTCCTGATCAAAATTTAGTTTCCTGGCATCACCAACCTTAAAGTCAATTCCGGGATGGTTTTCCCTGGCAAAGCTGATCATTTCTTCGGAATTATCTATGCCTAAAACATAGCCATTTGTTAAATGTCCCGCAATTTCAGCAGTGATTTTGCCATCCCCGCAACCAATATCCAAAATCCGCTCTTGGCCGGTTAAGGAAAGTTTGTTAATTAGCTCCTCTGCCCATTTTTGCTGGGCGCTGGAACTCTGGCTATATTTTTTGGCATTCCATTTAGGCATTGTTAATATTTATCGAAAAAATGCAAGATTTTTTAATCACCTGCCACTTTAATTTATGGCAATAAAGACTCCTTTTTTAAAGTTATTTCTTTGATACCATTATTTTCCTTAACCAATAACTTTACAGTTAAAATTGTTTGATCATAAAAATCCATCATAAACCAGTCTAAAACAGACAAGTTCTGTACTTTGTGACCATTCATTTGAATGATTTCATCGTCAATCTTAATGTCGCTTCTGTCGGCAGGAGAATGTGTCCACAAGCCAGAAACAAGAGTTTTGCCTTCGGCGTCTTTTTTTATAGCTAAACCAAGGGTTTTGATGTTGCCGCCAAAATTAGGCTTTGCAATAGGCGCTAAAACCATTTCTTCTGCGGGATAATTTAATGTAACAACAAAATTAGCTAAAAAATCGGAGCCGATAAGCAGCCTGTCACAATCTGAAGTAAAACTCCCTATATCAGGAATTTCCAAATCACCCATTTTGAAATTGGCCATTTTAAAAATATAATCCTCTTTCTTGGGGCCAAAAGCACCCCAGCGAATTTCTCCTTTAGCTTTAGCAAATTGGTTTTGGTCAGATAGCGGATAATTATGTTGGCGCAGCAGGGCAACCGGCACATCAAGATAACCAATCATGCCAGTATCAATTATTCCTTCGGTTTCAAGACTGGAATTTATTACGCATTTAACCTTGGGAGCTAAGCCATGCATAATCTCTTTGCCAAACCTTACCTTATAGCCTGGCTCTGTATTAGCTGTTGGCACACAATTGTTGGACAATATTATGGTTTGAGCCTGGTAGTTAATAATAATCTTTAAAAACTTAAGGGCATTACTACCAATAAGACCATCAATGTTTAGCCCTACAGATTTGTTAATTTTTTCAAAATCAATGACACCGGCACCAATGTCTTTCAGCGTTATATCCCCAAGAGTTAAGTAATCCAAAGCAACAAAGCGAACTTGGCTGGTGTTTCCTGCCGCATCGTTGTCCCCAATTTCTATGCCTCCGGTCAGACCCAATTCGTCTGCCACCTTTTTATTAATAGCACAAGGAGCCCCGGTATCCAAAAGAAAAGTATATTCCTTGGAGCTGTTATTAATTTGGGCTTTAATGAAAATAAGGTGCCCTTTTTGTTTAAAAGAAAGCTTGCTATCAGAAGCTTTATAAATTCCTCCGCCTTCCAGCAACATACCTACTTGGATCGGGGCACAGCTAGAGATAAGCAATAAGCTCATTACTAAAAAAACAATTATTACAACCTTTCTTCTCATTCTTTTTCCCTGTTTTCTCTGGCATCGCCAGTAACTGTTCCGAAAACAAGCCCGGTTTTTATATTGCTCATTGTTACCCTTCCTTCAACAACTTCACTTTTTTATTATTAGCAGCACCCCAACAATTCCAGCAACAAGTATTACTAATAAGTCCGTAAAGAACCAGATAATGTGATTCTTTACCAGCATTGCAATAATCATTAATAAAGCTAATCCTATTAATGAAATGCCAAAAAATCTGTTGTTTTTCATGCTCTTAGCCCCCTTTTTTATTTATTTTAATTTCTTAACCAACTTCTGAGCGCAACCCTTAATACTCGCTTTACCACTTTTTAAACCTTCATTTGCAAATTTTAAGGTTTTTTGCTTCATCGTTCTATCCATAACTTCTGCCATTCTGGCAAATGCTTCAAGTATGGTTTTGGTCTGGCCGGGTATACTTTTGAATGCTTGTTCTAAAACAGGAAATACTGCCAAAGCTTGTTTGGACGATAATGCGCCAAGATAGCCCAAATAACAAATTGTCCTATCCCACAAACAAGCCCCGCTGTTTTGTTCAACAAATTGTTTTGCTTTGTCAAAGGCTTTAACTGCTACCACGGGATTAAGTTTTGCTGATAAGCCAAAAGTATTAATTATCATCCATCTGGTTTGGGGTTCCGGACTATTAAGGGAAGGCAGTAATTCCTTTAGGTTAGGGGCAACCAGTTCCGGGTTTTTTACAGCTACTTGTTCAACAATTTTAGCGGCGCCGGCTCTGACATTTTTATCATCATATAAAACAAGTTGAATCGCTTCCTTAATAATATTCACATCCCCCTTTAAAACCTGTTCTGCTAGAGACTTCCCTAAAGAGGAGGATACTGTGCCTTTATTATTTTTAAGTTGTTCTAATAATGACATTTATTATCTCCTTGGCCGGGTAGCTTTTTCGAATGTTTCTTTAACAAAAGCCAAATACTCCAAACATTCTTTTCGGGTAACAGAAATCCCTCCAGCATATAAACCCACATTACGGTCTTGTCGCATCTTATTGCCAAGAATTGAAATGTTTTCATCCCTCAATATTTGCGCTGTTTTCTCTAAAATCTTATGGTGATGTCCTAGCCGACTGCGCACTTTATAACCAGCTTTAGCAATCAAGTAAATCCCAATCTTAAGCAAGGCATCACAAGAAAACCTAAAAATAACATCTTCGACGTCCGAACCGGCTGCAATTGCTAAATCGTGCTGGGCCGAATTAAGATATTTTTCGAGCTGCTCCTTCGAAAACTCCAATCTCTGAAAATCCTGATCGTTAAAATCAATCATAGCAGTTCAACAATTTTCTCATTAAAGATATTTTTCATGAATTGGTCTGTTTTTTTCTTTTCCTTAAATTCTCTTTCGTCCATGTTAATAACATTAAATTCCCGCCCAGTTGTTTTTTGTAATTTGTTGATTTCTTTTTGTAAGGCTAAGATCGAATGGCCTCCTACAACTAAGATATCAATATCGCTTGATGAATCCATTTTATCACTGGCATAGGAACCAAAAATATAGGCTTTTTTAACCCCTGGGATTTTCTTTATAAGTTCCCTTAAACCATGCTCTAAGCCAAAGGTCTTTAAAAATATTTGACGATAATGATCTAAAAGAGGGAAATTTTGGGCCAGAGAAAAATATCGCTCCTTGCCTCTAAACTCACTTTTAAAAAGGCCCTCTTTTTCCAGCTCTTCTAGCTTGCTATGCAGGTTCTTAGGATCCAAATCCAACAGCTTGGCCAATTCATTAATATAATGTTCAGCTTCCCTGTTAAGAAAAAAATAATCTAAAACTTTTTTTGTTATTTTTGACTTGAATGAAATCATAATGTATTACCATAGTTATGGTATATGTATACCATAATAGCTGGGTTAGCTATTTTTGTCAAGGTTAGGCTTGCTCTTTTTTCTTAAACTTTTAATAATTTGATCTGCTGTTTTTTCTACTTCCGGGCTTAAACCCTCACCCCAACCCATTTTACCAGGCTGAATGCCTAAAAAATAGACTGGCGAGCCTGTATCTTGTTCAATCATCTTGGCAATAATTGCCAAAGGAAAAGTGTGTGTGCTTAAGGTTGTTTCCGGGATTTGATCGTGAGGAATGATGCGTGTTTCTCCCACCCTTCCCCCAAAATCCGCCGCGTCAATAATAACCGTCTTGGCCGGTTTGATTTTTACCGCTTCATCAATGGCATTTTCCGGTTTATCATTAACATTTAGGATTTTGAGATTGTTTAGTATTTCGGATTTAGTGCTTAGGAGTTGCTCCGCTATCAGCGGAGCCACGCCATCATCTTGTCTCAAAGTATTACCAACTGTAATAATTAAAGTTATCCCCTGCTGATCTGGCTTAAGAATGTCTAACACCCTACATCCTCCTCCCACCCTTTGGCCAGCAAAAACCCCCTAGCCCGCTCTGACAGCTCATAGCGGCTAACTATCTTCCAAAAAGATTCTCCGTGATTGGGCTCAATAATATGCGCCAGCTCATGCACAATCACATAATCCCTTACCCACTCCGGCATATTGGCCAGGCGATGAGAAATGCGGATGGTTTTGTTTTTATAATTACAATTACCATGCACTGTGTTCTGGTTGGTGGAATACTCGATTGATTCAATTTTCAGTTCCCCGCCAAAATATTTGTGGTTTAGCTTATGAGCCACATCATGAAGATCAACTTGGGCATTTAGCTGCTTTTTCTGAAGCTTTTTTTCAATCCTAGCTTTTAGCTTGGCAACAATTTCATCAAGCCTATCCTGGGGAATGCCGGCCGGGGCAGTGATTTGAATAACATCGCCAACCAGCCTGGCACTAATGGTTTTTTGGCGGTTCTGGCTGCGGACTATTTTAACCTCTAAAGACATTATGCTAATTCTAACACAACAGCCCTGGGGTTTACCTCCCTTAAACTTCACCGCCAAAAAGTGCGCGGGGCAACTTGACAATCGTCTACTATTCGTCTATTATTCGCCTATGTTCAAACCGAGATACACTATAACCGAAAAACTTCTGGCCAATATTAAACATATCTCAGCCCTAGTCACCGAACTCAACAGCCAGAATTTGCCAAAACTGGTCGTTATGGCGCTGACAAAAGAAGCGCGGGAACTTTCCACCTTTGCTTCAACCTCAATCGAAGGCAACCCCCTGCCCTTAACAGAAGTAAAGAGGATTTTAAAAAACCGGCCGGAAAACCTGCGCGACACAGAACGGGAAGTCATCAATTACAATCAAGCGCTTAAAGATCTAGGAGCTCTACTGCAAAAGGGCAACATAAAGTTAAGCTTAAAATTGATCTTAACCATACACCAGACCATTACCAAAGAATTGATAGAAAAATATCGCTGTGGTCACCTGCGCCAGGAAGCGGTTTTTGTCAATAACCCCGGATCAAGGCAAACCATTTATTGGCCGCCTGACCATCAAGACGTAAAGTCTTTGCTTGAAGATTTACTTGCTTTCATCAACATAAACCGGACCAAAATTGACCCATTAATTCTGGCCGGCATCTTTCACAAGCAATTTGTCATTGTTCATCCCTTTATGGACGGCAACGGCCGAACCACACGGTTGGCAGCCAAAGCCTTGCTGGCTGCCATGGGGTTAAACACCTTCAACCTTTTTAGTTTTGAAAATTATTACAACCAGAATGTGGGCAAATACTTTGAGCAAGTGGGGATTTTGGGCAATTATTATGACGAAAAAGATAAAGTGGATTTTACTCGCTGGCTGGAATATTTTACCGGCGGAATTATTGATGAATTGTTAAGAGTAAAAAAAGAACTTGAAACAGCTACTCCTACTCCCGAAACCGCCCTAAAACCCTACCATCAGCAAATCCTTGGCCATATCAAAGATCATGGTTACGTTACCGACCGGGATTACTCACTAATCACTAAAAGAGCCAAAGCCACGCGCAATCATGATTTTAACAAGTTACTTTCTCTAGGTTTAATTGAAAAATCGGGCAAGGGCAAGGCAACTTATTATAAGTTGAAAACGGCTAATTAGTTTTTCTTCCACCCCTCAAACTTAACATCCCAAAAGCGAGCAAAACACTGATCAATTAAGAAAAAAAATTGATTTCGAGTGAAATTTCCTGGGGGGCAGCCGGTTTTATGCTATAATAATTGGGTCATTAAATGGGTCATAAGTGGGTCATAAGATGTATAAACCAAACTTTAAGCTGACCAATAAAATCTTAAATAACATAGCCTCAATTGTGACTATGGTTAGATTTTAGATGATTTGATTCGAAAGCGTGCCGGATTTTATTCAATGTGTTATTATTATGCGAGGAGATTTCTTAGTTTATGACTTTTGAGCCAAAATACACCATAACAGATAAGACCTTAAATAATCTTACTTTAATTACCTCTGCTCGTGAAGTAATTGAGCAATCATCGATAGTGCCTAAGTGGGAAGCAAAATTAAGGCGCCAGGCTTTACTAACCAATACCCATTCTTCTACTGCTATTGAAGGCAATAAATTAACTTTGGCACAAGTGGAAGCTCTCTCTCAGGGCAAAGAGATTACTGCTGCCAATAAGGACAAACAAGAAGTCTTAAATTATCTTGAGGCTTTAAATAATATCCCGTCTTTTAGTAAGGCAGGCCAAATTACTATCCAGGCACTGATGGATATTCATAGGATAATATGTAATAAAACCTTGGCTGATCCTCTTGATTGTGGAGTATTTAGGAATAGACAGGTTTATGTCGGCAAACACGTTTTTGAAGCCACAGGTTTTCGCGAAGAAATTGTCTATCTGCCGCCTCCTACGGAGGAAGTGCCAGAGCTTGTCGAAGATTTCCTTGATTGGCTTAATGAAGGGAAACTGAACAGCCTTAATCCGGTTTTATTGGCTGGAATTGCGCATTATGAAATAGCGCGTATCCATCCTTTTATTGACGGCAATGGCAGGACAGCCAGGTTATTAGCCACACTTATCTTTTATTTAAGCGGTTTTGACCATCGGCGCATATTTGCTTTAGATGATTATTATGACCGCGACCGGCCGGCATATTATGCTGCCCTGGCTGCTGTTAATAAAGAAACCCATGATTTAACTGGTTGGCTGGAATATTTTACCAATGGGGTGGCTGTGTCTGTTAATGAGGTAAAAGAAGCTATTTTATGCTTAGGTTTAAAGAACCGAAAAGGTTCGAGCCCTCAAATCGCACTTACCCCTAAGCAGATGACAATTTTAGAATTTATTAACGTACATGGAAAGGTTACCAATAAAGATTTGCAAGCTATGTTTAAAATCTCGGCCCAAGCAGTGCATAAAGAGCTGGCAAAACTTGTTGAGCTGAAAGTTATTAAACCTCAAGGCCAAGGCCGATCTTTAGCTTATATTTTAGCATAAATAAGCCAAAAAAAACAGGTTGATGTTTTGGTTGATGAATAGGTTGATGAAAGCATTGTTTTTCTAAGTTGCCTAACTACCGCCCCTTAAACTTAACGTCCAAAAAGTGGGCGGAACAGGAAATACAGGGGTCATAAGCGCGGACAAGCATCTCAAGCGCCAAAGTTATCTCTTCATCGGTTTTATCAAGAATTTCAGGAACTAGTTTTTTCATATCCCATTCAATATTATTAACATTCTGGCTGGTGGGAATAATACAATTGGCTTTGGTAATAATACCTTTTTCATCAACTTCATAATGATGGAAAAGAATTCCGCGAGGCACTTCAACCGCACCAACGCCACTACCAGGATTAACTTTAATTCTATTTTGCTCATTAAGACCAACCAAAACAACTTCGTCCTGGTTAACACCGGTTTTCTTGAATCCCTCTAAAATGCGTATACTATCTTCCAGAGAATGAACACATTCAATTAATTGGGCAACTGTATTTAAATAAGGGTTAATAACTTTTGGTTTCACACCTAAAGCCGCGGCCAGTTCTTTGGCCTTCGGATGCAGTTTGCCGGCATTCAGGTTGACGCGGGCCAAAGCGCCGACCATGTAAGATTCGCGGTTCCATTT